>Ga0123354_10015691_pt1 | contig 11847 bp, 11 predicted proteins | sample TergutLab28metaG_2_FD_97872 | JGI IMG/M metagenome (GOLD analysis project Ga0123354, IMG submission 97872) | Labiotermes labralis P4 segment gut microbial communities from Petit-Saut dam, French Guiana - Lab288 P4 | ecosystem: Host-associated > Arthropoda: Insects > Digestive system > Gut ... | reverse complement strand
CATTGAACTTTGGATATAGGTGTTTTGGGTTATATCGGTATAGTTTGACCTAAGGAACACTCTCCCGAAGTTAGGTCCTTTCCTCCTGGGACACCCTGTATATATATATATATATATATATACACACACACACACACACTCAGATCACATCATAATGTGATCTGAGTGTATATATAAATATCACTGTACTGATATGTAGTTGTGTATAGATGGAATATAATACATTATATAATTATGTTACTACACAATGGGATGGCCACTGTCAAAAATCATATATTTACTGAAATGCCACACATAATGTAATGTATGGATTCATTGTTGTGTTTTAAATGGACATCACATTAGCAAAATTCACACAGAACCTGGAAAATGTGCTCAATAAATTACTCTAAAAAAAATCAAGGTAATGTACAAAACAAGCCCGTCTTAAATTTACACCCAAGAATATTGGACTAACTGCTATTTCTATCCTCTGACATTTCTATATTCAAGACACAGGAATTTTCTGTATGCTGTACTGTCTATGACAGCATCAACAAATGGGCAAGAGAATTTAACTAATTAATTTGAAACAAGATACTAATATTAAAATAATATATTTCAGAAATAAACCCTATAATAATACATTATTTGGGGTAAATGACAGAATTCAGAAATAACAGTAATATGGCACCCAATGACACATTCCAATACTCTAAACTGTGAACTGTGCATACTCTTCAAAGGATGCTAATCATGGATGTCAATTTGTCATTTATCATGTACAGTTACTACAACACACTACTGCAGCTTCAAGTACCCATCAAGAACAGATGTTACTGATATACAACCTATGTTACTTTCCATGATTGTAAATGTGCCTTTTATTTAAAAACACCATCAATTACTCAGATTATGCAATTTCAATAGTAGATGAATGCATAAAGCAGGATACTTGGTACGATGTCTGCTAGAAAGGTCTGAACGGTCTGAATGACAAATTTTTTTATATAGGAAGTTTTCAAAACAAACCATGCATCAGCAATGCCCTGATGATACTTTTCACTGCATGTAAATAATTTCCAGCAACCTGTGCATTTTTACATAGCCAATACACATCTGCTGATCAAACATTATTTTGGGTGTGACAAATGAAGGCTATTACAAACAAACATGACTAAAAATATTCCTAATGATTTGTAATGAAACAAACTAGCTCAAAATGATGAAAGAAATCTAATCTACAGACTTGATGAAAAAGTAATAGCATATATCTTACAAGAATTCCATGTACAGTGTATCAGGCCTTTCTTTAGCGATCTTCAATGCTAGGCTGTACACATGACTATTTCTATCCCCCTGCAATGCACACTGAACAATATCCAGATCTTGATACTTGTGTATGTCTAGGCCACGTAACTGTACAAACTGCTCACAATCTCGCAAAACAGCCACCAGCTCTTTATCCTGCAAAAATAACAACTAGACCTATTAAAACCAACTCATCACTTGTCTTAGTTAGAATATCTCATAACACTATTCAAATATAATGTTATACATTTTCTGTGCAAATGTCCTATATGCACAAACTTTCACTTCCAACCTGTTGCACAACATTTATCATCTGTTCTCTGCTCCTGCAAGTTTTGGACACAGGACATGGCCATCTTCAGGGAGCTAAAAGCTTCTTAGATGTATATAGCATACATTGACGCTGGTTGCACATACACGGTAAAAATGTACATATGTACATTACTACCACTTTTAGGACTACAAATGTACATTTTTAACAGTATGTAGTGTTAACCAACAAAATGCACTTTTAAAAAGTGCATTTTGTTGGTTAACATTACATAATTGTATCACAATGCATGGTACAAAAAACATAAAGTTTACATTTGTACCATTTATATATAATTACTTGAAATATACCCTGTGTACATCTAAGAAGACTGTAGCTCCTTGAAGATGGCCATGTCCTGTGCCTGAAACATGTAGCAGCAGTAAATAAATAATAAACATTGTGCAAGAGTCAGAAGTGAGAGTTTGCATACTCTGTTTTTTCAATCACTTAATCTGTAAATTAACAAACATATTAAATGGAAGCCCAAAATACTTTAATTATCTGGTCCCAACAGTAATACACAAAGCAACGTAGCTCTACAATGATTCAGGCTGAATGATATAATCATTGTCTTTATTTTAACAGTTTTTATGATCACCACTAAAAACATGATAATCAAATGTCTCAGGCAAAGCTCATCATTCAGCTCAATACTTTCATGCACCACTGACCCTATGGTTCGTGTCAGCAAGCCACCTTTGACATTGCGATCTGCTATGCTACTTTACAGTTCTGAGCTACTGACAAATGTTACCTAAAGATAACGGTAATGTAACACTCGAAAATTACACTAAAATGATTAAGATTTATGGAAATTTAATGGGGACTGCATGATGCTTTCATTACTTGTGGAAAAATATGCACTCAAAATGGCATGGACAGCTAGAAAAATGTCATGCTGGGGAGAAGAAAGGATATGTATGCTGGAATGGTGCTCAATGACAGGAAGGGAACGTTCCACACTCTTAAGGCCTATATAACCATAAGACAGATTTGGCAAGTTCTGTTCAGTAAAAAACATGTATGACTGAATAACATCTGCTGCTTACATGGACACACGGTATATATTAATGAATCACACTCTTCTGACCATTACCTGTAAATAATGTAAATGGCTTATACAGCGACTATGCTAAGGGGATGGACAGTCCAAGGGACACTGGTTCGATTTTCAGCAGGAGCAAGAGGCATTTCTCTACTCAGAAATGTCCAGATTGATTCTGGGGCATATCAAGTCCCCTTTTCATTGGGTACTGGGTAATCTCTACCCTAGATAGAACAGTCTGGCTCACTCCTTCACATATGGCACTGAACTAAGCCGGGAGACCACTAAATGCTTATTATTTATTGAATTTCTTAAGCCACTGTTCTCTTTACTTAAAGACCACATGTCTTGCTGGTACCAATGTGTGCTTTTCTGTCCATGTTATAGCCATGCAGGTGGGACCAACATTTGAGATGAATATACTGCCTCCACCTTGCATTGATATCACTTCATCTCAAAGATGAAGGCAGTGCATTCCCCCGAAATGCTGGTCCCCACCTATCACAACACAACATACTGTCATGGCCCACAAAAACACAATACAATCTCCACAGACTTCAAAACCTCAAAACTTCTCAGGAAATACATAAGCAATCCCAGATAACAAGCGTTTGTTATTTGTCAACCTGCCATGTATGTACTTCTAAGATCTCAAACTGTATCACTACACATTTCATGACTTACATCTCTGGTAATTAACTTGTGGTACTTCTTATAATCCACCAGAAGATCTCCTGGACCTGTAGCTTTCAATTTAGCACCAACAAACTCAAGATCCAGGTAAAGCTCTGGAAATTCAGACCACATCTGGGCTTCATTCAAATGATGGCCAATGTAAAAGTATATGTAGTTGTCATCCGGAAGGTTTGAAAACTTTCCACCCGACACAGATTTGTAACTATCCAAAAGTTTCTTATGCAATTCCTGTAATAAAGCATAAAATATAAGGGTCTATATTATCAGGGTCTTCAACATATTTCCCTTCCCACATGGTGCCAAATTTTTCAGGAACTGTAAGTAAAAATTCCCTGCACTTCCAGGGATCACAGCTGAGGAACACAAATTTTCCAACAGAAAACAGTGTCTGCCATTTTACTGCTCTCTCTACGGTTTGTGACAAAAGTTCCTGCACACTATTTATCCATAAAAGAATACTGTACACCAACCCAAATATCCGTAACCAATTTTCACATTCGGACCGTGCATCTTGATGTTATCAAAGTTTCATTTATTCACCAACTGATGGACCAGTGAGTTGTCTTAAAAAAAATATTAAATTGTACATTAAAATTTACATTAAAACAGCTCTGACAAGTTTCGGGGTTACAGTTACACCATCATCAGGGAGCGCATTAATTTGTGCTTACTAAAGTAAGCATAAATTAATGTAACATTAGTATGTACCCACTCATTAATATGGTGTAATTTGTGCTCACTTTAGTAAGCACAAATTAAAGCGCTCCCTGATGATTGTGTAGCTGTAACACCGAAACATGTTGGAGCTGTTTTAATGTAAATTTTTATATTGTTTTTGAAGACAACTCACTAGTGCATCAGTTGGTGAATAAATAAAACTTTGATAATCCGTAAACCATATTTACATTATTTATGGTTGGAAACTCCCCACTTAAAAGGGGTTCACTGTAAGTGGCATTGCTATGGTCCCAACCGACCACAAACAAGGAACTCCTGAAAAACTGAAATATATTCACAATAAAGACAAATGTGCATGCTTAGACAAAAAAACACATGTATGCATAAGAAGAGACAAAACAGAAGAACTACACCATGGTCTTCTGGTTTACAACACCATATTAATGGGTGGGTACATACTAACGTTTCAGATGAACATGTGCAGCAATAATGCTGAAGGCATTTTTGAGAAAGTCAAACTTACTTCATGCTCACAAGATTAAAAATGCAATTAATTTATGCACAGCAATCTACCAGCTTAATGACTAATTTTGAATTATTCTGCACCAGTTAATTAAGTTACAACTGCTGACCGATAAAAGTGAAACTGACTACAGTGAAAGAACTTCAAGATGATGGTGCAGAAACAGGTACAACCTGGTTTAACTGCAGCTCAGTCAATCTGCGAACTCAATCCATGAACCTTTCACACAAATCAGACAAGCTGCATTCGGAGCTAAACTACAATTTTTGCCACTCCTAAAAAATCTCATTATGCAGAGTGGAGCACCAAACAATTAATCCTGTCATCCTTGTGCACAAATAAAACACATACAAGAATTCATACGCACAGGTTGCAAAATGCTTCATCATAAATACACTAACATTTTTATTTTGCAGATAAATAATTAAATACAAGCACTCTTAAACACTGCTTGCTTAAAAACACAGACATTATCATGCAATGAAAGATGTATGCCAAATGTTTTTCTTACAGCACTGTTACTTCAGTGCATGACAGATGTGAATGACACCGGTCCAGAAAATTTTTATTTTCATGTATTTTTCACCCCATACAAGTGACACATTTCTACTATCATTTATGTGTTAAGTGTATGTCCTCCGATCTCCTATAACATTAAGGAACTCTTCTATCTGTGCATTTTGTTTGATTCTCATAATTTTCACTTATTATTTCTCTGAACAGCATTAACAAACTGGTCTTTAGAATGTAACACAGATTGTGTTCTCTGCAAAACAGGAACTGAATTTCTATACATAACAGATACAGAGTGTTTTATTTAACAATGCTGTTAAGTAAACTGCTGAAAACATACAGTGCCAATGGTAAATTAACGGAATGTGAGAATGGAGCACTGGTAGAATGATGACAGCAGAAAACAAAAATACTTGGGGAAAAACCTGTCCTAGCACCACACAAACTGCCCTGGGATATACACAATTTAGATGAATGACAATCTTAAAAAATTTCAATGTTTCATGAAGGTAAAGTCCACAAGACATTACAGTTAGTATGAAATATTATAACAAGCAGAAGTTTTCCATGCTCATGAACAGATATACACTATAATTTGTGCTGGATATCCATGTAGACAACATAATTTACCATACAACTTGAATGAATTTTGTTAGGAGAATTTTAAAATGTTTTGTTGTATAGGGTAGAAAAAATGAATACTGGCACTAATATGCAGCAAACGTAAGTGCTGGTAGCAACAGTGATAATAACCAGAAGCAGGTCATGCATGTCACGAAACCTTGTCATTTAAGAATGTACTCAGAAAGACTATTTGTACAAACCTTCTTTTCTTCATCCGACAGCTGAATTCTTAGGTAGTGTAAAAGTAAGTCATGTATCCCATACACATAACAATTTAAAGACTCATTCCACTTGGATACTGCAAGGGACTTCTTTACAAACTCACACATTATATCTTCTGCTTCATATTTATTTCGTGACCAAAGAGTTGCCAGCACCTGGAATAAGAAAATCTGTACACTGAATTTTTGATGTGGGCTCTCTATTTAGAGAACAATGATCTGTGCTGTGAAACATACTGCAAACTTTTTTGATGTTCCGATGACCGTGCATCGTGATATATTCTTGTAATAAAACCAACTAGATGCACTAAGTTCTCAAATTTATTTTTGGAATAAAACTCTGCGTGTTTCGGACAGTTCCTGTGTCCATCATCAGGAGTTTTTCATGGTACACACAGCAATGGTATATGTCATACAGGTTCGCTGACAGCTTGCAAACAAGCTGTCAGCAAACAAGAAACTGCATAACAGTATCTAAAACAACTTAAAATTCAAATGTAATGTGAATTAAATTGTGGTTAACAGAACGGTAAAAGTTTTCATTATGGTGATGTAAAAGAGGGTGGCAGCAGTTACTTGCAGCAGCTAATGCAACAAACACAGTGAAACTAAATGATCTCTCACTGTGGGGGTTACATTCTCAAAAAACACTACAGTTGGTTAGATAAGGCCTTCCTGAGAAATGGGGTTAGGTTATGATAGGTGAACCACGACTACTGCTAAAGAGCAATCCTATTAAATGCCAAGCAGGTACAGAGGGGAGGTACAAGTATAGGTCTACCCATAACTGACCCCAGGGTCAACACCACTCCCCAGCCACTTTACTCCCAGGAAACAGACCCCATACCTATTGTAAAGGTGGCTGGGTGGGTTCTGGGGCTAGCCTGGATACCCCATGGGGGTTTGAACTCTGGACCATCTAGCCCACAGTCAGGTGCTATACCATATATGCTACCCCAGTGCCCCAACTACTGTCAGCACTCATCAAATCTTTAGTATACACAAAATTTTGGTTACAAATCCAACTCGAAGAGACCACTTTGAATATCAAGACAAGACAGAACATAAAATTAACATGACTCTTGGACATGGAGTGTAAGGATTTGGCTCAGATTCATCTGGCCTTTACAGCCCTGTTCCCAACAAACAGACATTTTGGTGCAGAAGACACAAATTTCTCTGTGTGTACAAAATAAACACATGTTTATATAAAACCAAATACCACTGCTGGTAAAACTGGATACAAATAGGAAACTGGATCCTTGAAATCTTGGTTGGCAAGGGATTGCCATGTATTAAAAAGAATCACTAATGAAAATTAAAAATCCAGTCCTGCAACCAAAGCCTCAACATTACATGAGAATGATATTAAAGCCATGTATTTAAATAATAATAAATAATTCACCTCCGGTTTGATATTCACATCCTCAACGAAGAGAGCAAAGTCCTGATAATAACACTTTACACTGTCATGTAAATTATCTATGCAGAATCCAATGGCACCTAACATGCCATGCCCTTGAGGAAAAGAATACCTCTTTATATTCCTGTAAAAGAAAATCACATAAACTTAAGTTTCTGCATTCTAAATTCTATTACAAAAAAGTGCATGCTCACCATATTTACCCACATAAAAGATGAACCTGCATGTAAGATGTCCCATACAGATCAGGTTTTTCACTCTCTGTATGATTATCAAGACACTCCCAATTTTTCAGGTGATGAATTATGAAAACATTCTTTACATTTAAGTGAATATGGCTATTCACAGTACCCAGCCACCCACCATCACAATCTGTAGCTTGGAAAATAGTAAAGAAGTTGTTTGGTTTAGGAGAAAAACTCGCACAAATTGTTAACTTGATGTTATATGCACAACTTACAGTTTAACTTAAAACTTTCACCCCACTCTTTTTGCACAAGGGCACTGGAACTCAAACAACAACAACAACTACTGTTCCTAACACTTGGCAACAACGTAGCTCCATGTCAATTTAACAGGGGCTCTTTTACTTCAATATGACATACAGCAGTATCATACTGCTTAACACCACCATCTAAGCATCTGATTTCCTTCCATAAAGATGGAGGTGAGGGATGATGAATGATTATGGAATGATACAAAGAGCCAGAGATGACTATAACACCCTCTGTTGCCACAGGAAAATTCTACTCAAGAAGAGCTAAACATTAATAATACTTGAATTCTCTTCATATACTCCAATGAATTTTACTATGAACACTTTACTAATAATTTGATATTTGTATAATACAGTATTAACATGCCAGGTTTCACATACCCATACTCATGCCTAGCAAGCATATCAAGATAATAATCCCATCGTCCAGGATTGCGTTGAACATCATCTTTATTTTCCGCTAATTGTCCTCCAATTAGTGCAATCACCATGGGAACACCTGAAAAATTTACATATTCCTACAGAACACGAGCTCATTTATAAAAGTGGTTGATGTTTCTGACATAAAATATGTACACAGAGGTTACTGCCAAAACAAAAAGGGTACCTATTGTCACAAGTGATAGTTCACTATGTGTTGAAGTCCATTAACACATTACGTGAAACTGTATGGTGAGGCCTGTGACAGGTAATAAAAATGGTCAGTTTTGGGCACTAATGGGTGTCACCCATACATTTTTGATCACATGTGTCATTCACAGATGGCTAGCAAGAAGCCTTCTGTACCATTTTGTTAAATCTGAAGCAGCTTTGTCTGCTGAAGTATCATTTCTGTGCTTTTTGGTCCTTCATTCCCAAGATAATGGTGGGCTGAAAAAGCCAGAGTGCAAATTTAAATGGCCAATCAGTGCACATCACCAGGCCAGAGATTAATACTAAGTAATATAACCCTTATGGTCCAAATATATTTTAAATATGTTCCACAGCCTGGTCCACATTCATGTTGCAAAGATTCTGACTGATGATTACTTTGCTTTGAAGTCAATGGAGCGGACAGCTTCTGCTAATTGAAATGAAGCTGTAAGATGTATGGTGGAAGTATCCAAATGACAGGTACGCAACTGCAGTTCCATGTTGATCAAGAGCTCATGGCCACCTTTGTATTACATCAGAACACAAGGCAGATAACTACCTTCTTTGCAAATATGACACCTGTGGGATATGAGCTGCTCAGATATGTGAAAATGAAGATTGTGTTCTTCCAAGATGTGACACAACCCAGTTCGATAGACAAGTACCAATGCTGTATAAGAACCCAAAACCACCATCTGCAACATAGAAGATGGAGGCACCCAAGTTCTTCTGCAACATTGCTAACTATGCACCAAATTTCATGGCATCACATCACAGAAGAAATCTGTACATTACTAACAGTTCATGTGTATGTGTATGTGTGCATGTGTGTGTGTGTGTACATGTTATGTCATAATATGGGAAAATTTATATGAGTAGAATGTATACATCTTTCTCTAATTGATTTGTTATACTGGAATGCTAATCTGGAAGACTGTAAGATTAGGTTTTTGTTTAGTGCATGTACATTGGTGCGGTCCCAGTGGCCACACGGTCTAAGGTGTAGGTCTACGCCCACTCGCCTGCTGAGAGTGTGGGTTTGATTCCCACCAGGGGCATGGATGTCCGTCTGTTGTGAGTGTTGTGTGTTGTCACGTAGAGGTCTCTGTGACGCGCTGATCATGCGTCCACAGGAGTCCTACTGACTGTGATGCGTCATCGTGTGTGATCTAGAAACCTCAAGAATGAGGAGGCCATGGTCCACGTTAGGCCGCAGCGCCACGGGCAAGGGGGAATAAAAATAAAATTAAAAAAATAAAGTACAATGGTGCAGCAACTTTCACATTTACTTGTGTCACTTTAAACAGGCCATCTGTAAATCATGACAGATGAAGTGTCTTGTAATATACGTTCTTATTTTTCTTCTTGGTTCATATCACAACACACTCAGCTGCTCTATATAGCAATGAATGAGAGAACTGGTAAACATGAGTTGGAAACAATGTGGACAGAAGCAGTCATGTCCTACTCGGGGGTACTGTCCTCGCATCTGTCTGGATGGACTGAATTAGACCATAAAAATCTTCAGTCACAATAGCTTGAGATCTTACCCAGGGACCTTCCAAACAAAGCAGAGCCACCTACTCTAGTGTAATCCTCCATTATTACATCCTTGTTCTGCTCATTTTCAAATACACCTCATATTTTATCTTACCATTTCAGATTTGTGATAAATTTAATTAATTTTAAAATTAGGTATCCCTTCATATCAGCAGAAATGATGGACAATATGCCACACTGTTTCATTTGTATAACCAGATATGTTACCTTTACATAATTGATGAATTTTTTTGGCCTGGGGAGGCAGCTCTGATATTTTTTCAACTCCAACACATTCAGCCATTAAACGCAGCGACTCATGCTCCATAAAGCCTTCACTAATCTGCAAAAGGCAGTAAAGTTTTTTTTTGACCTATGAGTGTCACATGCAACTGTACAAACTCTTTCAATTATTGTTCTATAAAAAAAAACAAAAAACAAAATGGTTTCTTATGACCATCAATGCATCCTAGACTGTTGCCTTATCTTCTGCAACTTACTCTTGTCTTGTTATTTTTTTACCCATCTATACAGAATATATCCGAACTAGTTCAGCGTTTGGTTTCGTGTGTCCAGTGTGAGATGTCACTAATTAATTTAGAGGTACCGGCACATATTACCAGACACCATTTGATCACCAGTGCAAACACCTTGTGTATGCTTCTGTTGCTTACATTTAGCATCATTTATTGACTTGAATACAAATGCTAAGAACAGAACCATAAAATGTAAAATCTGGCAAATTTTTACAGTCAGGAGCAAAACGAGTATGTGTGAATTCCAAAAACGTGCAAAGTTGAGGAAACATTAACACATGTTAAAATTTAACACTGTTCTTAAGGGACATTTGGCTGGGACCTCACAAAAATGTATTAAAGTTGGGTTCCACTGTATTGGCAGTCTTCATAAACTGAAGGCACTCAAAATTCAATCTGTGTGACAAGATTTAGCAGAGCTGCAGTAATATGCTTTTCATCAGAATGAAATAAATGATTTAAAAGTCAATGAGGCAGATTTTCAAACACTTCCAATTTATATACACTAACAGGAAACTAAAAAGAAGTCAGTTATTTCAGCAGCAAATAATTTCTGCTCTACAACTGGTCTTCTCCCTGAATTCCCATGAGGCACCAGTAAAATGAGGGGACCGCGGTAGCACAGTGGTTAAGGTGCTGTGCCACAAATCGGAAGGTCGCTGGTTCGATCCCAGCTAGTGTCAGTGGATTTTTCATTGACATAAAATCCTTCCGATCGCACTATGGCCCTGGGGTCAACTCAGCCTCTAACAGAAATGAGTACCAGGAGTATTTCCTGGGCGTAAAGGCAGCCATTGCGTAAGGATGACAACCCACCACCATTCTGTGCCGTTGTCATGAAATCTGGGAACCTTAACTTCCTGGAACCCTCTGGGCCCCTCCGGGCCTGTAACAGGACTGCTTTACCTTTTTACCAATAAAATTGCTGGGCAGGGCCAGGTATGTTACTGCCATAACAGGAGAAGGAAAAGTCACTGGAGCACCCTCCACGTGTTAGAAATTAACAAAAATAACACGTGGCTACTTCAGACATGATTACTTAAAGCAAGCATCTTATGTTTCCTTCGTGTAAGACAGTATATGACAATATAGTGTTTATTTTGTGGGAGCTTGAAGTGTAAAATGTGGGAATGATGACTGCCATGATTACCTTACAAGGGATGTCACTGGGCCTTAATGGACATACATGGTTTTTTTTTTTTTTTTTTAAAAATTTGTTTTCCAAATTTATTTTTTCCCCTCTGGGGTTTTTTAAAAAAGTTTTAAGTTGAAAAAAAATAAAAAAAAAAAAAAAATACACATCCCCAAAACAATTAT
>Ga0123354_10015690_pt1 | contig 11848 bp, 4 predicted proteins | sample TergutLab28metaG_2_FD_97872 | JGI IMG/M metagenome (GOLD analysis project Ga0123354, IMG submission 97872) | Labiotermes labralis P4 segment gut microbial communities from Petit-Saut dam, French Guiana - Lab288 P4 | ecosystem: Host-associated > Arthropoda: Insects > Digestive system > Gut ... | reverse complement strand
TTACCCAGGGTAATGAAACACTACTCCCCAACGGGCAGAAGGAATCATGGTAGACCTTTGAAGAGACTTCTGGATACGTGAGACCGGAACGGGTCAACAAGTGGCCCAACTCCATGACAGATATATGATGATGATGAAGAAGATTAAATCACGTAGGTGGAATGGAGGTGTACGTCCATTCATTCTTAAAATCGGCACTAGATGGAGATGAGTTGTCAGCCTCACGCCTCGGCTGCTGTATCCCCGGATGAAGAACTCGTTAGCCACTGAGTAGGAGATTAGATTGACCCTTTTGGTAAAAAAAAAACTTGCCCTTTCCGAGATTGGAACCACAGATCGCACAGCCCGTAGCCATTATACCGGGTACGCTACTCCCGCTCCGGAAGAAAGGTGTCGTGACGTAATAGTAGGTACTACATAGTGTATCTGGGGCACACGGTGGGCCATTTGGTTGAGGCACTGCGCTACAAGCCTGAAGATGGCGGGTTCGATTCCCGATGGCGCCTTTCGAATTTTCCATTGACCTAATCCTTCCGGTCGCACTATGGTCCTGGGGTCGACTCAGCCTTTTAACAGCAATGAGTACCAGGCATATTTCCTGGGTGGGAGGGGTGTAAACGCGGTCGGTGCTTACGACTGACAACCTTACCACCACCTTGTGCCGATCTTCAGGGCTTGTCCAGGCCTATGCAAGGATTGCTTTACCTTTACCTTTACATCGTGTCGATGGTGCTGTTGTATGTCATATAGCGCAGTTCAGTGCGTGTTAGAAATGTCTGTGGTGCAGTTTGTTCGTTGGCAGTGCATATGCAGATTGTGCGTCGTGGGGGGAGTCGTCGAAAGTTTTGTAGAAAAGTCGCCAACCTCAACAGTGACGTGTAATATTATATAAAGATAAGTGAAAATGTTGCGAACGACCATGCTGGACAGAAACAAAATATAGAAACGTTACATTATGACTGGAGTATAAAAATCCTCAGAGGACAGGGCAAAAAGTTCGAAACATACACCTACATAAAACTGAGCCGTACGAAAGATTTTCCTTTAAAACTGGAAGCAATAAGTCAGTATGCAGGTGGGTTACTCAATCCGAAACTCTTGTTGTGCTCGGATGAGGCTTGGTTTACATTAAATGGTAATGTAAACTGCAGCCGATGTGACGGATGTTGATGTTCCGAAAATCCCCACACAGTTCATGATTTTCCTTTGCTTAACCTTGAAGTCGAGTTCAACTTACAGGAAGTATGTGCACAATCATAGAGCCTGTGTGTTTCGAAAAAACAATAAATTCCTCCCACTTCGTTATTTTAGTTTAGACATCAATCTTGCGACAGATATTTCCTTCTAGATGTTTAGATTTGATTCAGTGCGACTCTTACTGGTGGGCGACACTGAAAAATAAGAATGTGCCTGTTGAACAATCCAAATTTATCGCAAGAACTGGAAGGCAGTATAGGAAGAGAGATTTCCAGTGTTTCAAGACAAGAGTTCCGACGCATGTCGATAAATATTTTCAAAAGATGCAAGATCTGTTTAGAAGCTGCAGGTTGACATAGTAAGCCTCTTGTATGAAATAAGGGAAGTTTTACTGTAGGGAAAAACGGACTGTAAACTCCCGGCAGATGCAGGCTTCGCAGACTGTAGAACTGCCGCGACAGCTATCGGGGATTCAAGGTAATCCTATATCATGGAATTTGCTGGAAAGGACTTAAGGAACCAGTCAAAAGGTCCCCGAGAGGTAAGCAAGGTTATGTCTTCGAGATATGAACCCGGGACCTCACGAATATGTGGACGAAGCGCAAAGTTTGATCAGGGCCGGTTAAGCCGGGCAGCTGCCAGGAGCGTCAACCTGTAAAGGGCGTCAAAACGGCACTGGTATAATAGGAAATATGGCGTCAGCTAGCTCAGGTTTGCACGCGAAATAATTTCTTCGGAAATTATTCGTAGTTTGGGTAAGCGCTCTCAGAAAGTTTAGTAAGCCCTGTCCTAGGCCGAAAACGACAAACGGATATCAGTTTGAAGGGGAGCCAAATTATTGGTCTGCCCAGGATGCCAAATTATTAATCTGCCCGGGGCGCTCACGTGTCTCGTGCCGGCTTTGCGTTTATAAACATGAGATGGAGCTTGAAATAGACCTTGGTGTAATCACTAACAAGGATAAATTCAAAAGGAACAGACGGTAGGATGACAGCAAATTCCTGATTCTCTCATCAGGTGAAAGACAGACTTCCATATAGAAGCTGCGGCATATTTTCTGTCTCGGGTGACGTGATTAGCTTCCAATATAGATTAAAGTTGCCTCATTTCGGATGCCACATTAACTCGACGTTCATTTACACAAAAACTCAAAATTTGCGTGGCAAGAAACTGTCTGGGATCCGCAGTAAATGGAAAGAGGACGCGCATGATCGCGTCGAGCATAACGCTGCTTTGCCGGTTGCCGACGATTCCGTCAACTGCAGCTAATATTAAAATGTCTGGTTTGGCGGAAGACGGACACATGACGCTAAGGAATTGCTGTACAGTAAGCATTTCAACAACCTATGTTTTTGCCTGATATTTCGCACTAGTAGGTCTGATAAATGTGTGGCTAGCATCCTCATCCTGCATGTCAGTGCAAGGTCACACACTGTAATTGATCTCACTGCGGGATGTGGCGGTAGAAGTCCCTACCGCTTCCCCAAACTCCAGACCACACAGACGGATGGGTTTTCAAAGTTGAGGAAACCGTTGCATGAGAATTGTTTAGGAAGTGATGATGCCGGTATTCTGGGACGTGGCACTGTGTCGTTGGGGGAGTAATTTCCGACTTTTAGAAGTGTTATTTTTGCTTCATTTTTATGATCGGGTAATCTAGGAGACTCAACTTTTTTCGTACAGCGTGACCCTGGAAATTTGTGCTCAACTATCCTTAGAAACGGTGGAGCTACTCGTCCAATGACACCGCGTCATACCCCACAACACTTTCGTCTTCAGCAGTACCGCTGTGACAACCTTAAATCTCGCGTGTCTTGGAAATGTTGACTGAACATTCCTTCACTTCACGGCTGCTTTTGTCCGTTATTTATTTAGGCATAGGGCAAGCCAAGCGTTAGTCTTACCTTTCGGAGTACTGTTGTGTTATATTCTATGCTCGATCCTGAATTGTTTCTTCGACCTCACCGCAACGTTCGTTACCATAGCAGCGTCGCTCGATTTCCTGTATCGTCACTTATCTTACAGAGGACACTCCCGATAACCCACCGTAAGACGGGCCACGTAATATTTACTCCGCACCACTACGGTACCCTCTAGCAGAAATGAGTACCAGGAATATTTCCTGGGGGTAAAGGCGGCCGGTGCGTAAGGCTGCCAACCTATCACCATCCTGTGCCGTTGTCACGAAATCTGGGAAACTTAGCTTCCTGGAACCCTCTGGGCCTGCCCAGGCGTGTAACGGGACTCCTTTACCTTTTTACCGCGGTACCCATTGCTGGGTGTGGGCCGGGTAGCTCAGTCGGTATAGCGACTGAGCTATGGGCTGGACAGTCCGGGGTCGAATCCCGGTGTGGACGAGATTTTCTCCCCGTCCAGACCGGCCCTGGGGCCCACCCAGCCTCCTGTAAAATGGTGCCAGGCCTTTCCCGGGGGTAAAGTGCGGCTGGGGCGTGCTGCTGACCACTCACCCCCTTCTAGTGCCGCGGTCATGGAAGAGTAGAGCTTTACGTCTACCCACCCTTTGGGCTACACCGGGCCTGTAACTGGATTACTTTACCCCTACCCTTTTACCCTTGCTGGATGCTCAGTTTATTACCGGGTTTAAACCCATGTGACTTTTCGTATGGGGTCAGCTCTCTGAGAGAATGTTCGACACCTACTTGTGGACAGCTGATCACTACAAGTTTTTAGTCCTTCCAGAAACTTTGCAAGCATTAGTGTGAAATTTCATTAGTGCCCGTCCACACTCCATTTGACATCGAAGGTTTTGCACTTTTAATGAGATGTAATTTTTAAACAAAACACGTACAAGGACTTACTGTGTCGCGACGACAGTCTAACGGGAGATGGTTGCTTTATAAACGGTAACCATGGAAAGGGTGGTCGATTTTCCTCGAGGGGTGAGTTTTTTCTCGCATTCTAGCAACCGCCCTAGTTTACATTTTCCCCCCTGCATTTTTAAAAAATGGAGTTTCCTCTTATCGCAGCAACGGTGGGTACCGTAGAAACTAACAAGAACGAACGAAAAGCGCACGACTGAGCCAAACTCATGTATACACGAGCATATACATAACATTGTCGTCACTCCGTAGTCTGTCCTACGACAGGGCCATGATCTGTTCCGAAGCGAGTTCTCCACAGAGTGCGATATAGTGCTTCCTCTTTCAATTTACTGTGTATTCTCCTTTCCTTAAGGTCATCCAGTAACTGCTTACGTCTTCTACCTCGTCTTCCCATCACGTCTATCCTTCCTCAATAACGAGTTCCTACGCGAGATGTGACCAATCCAGTAAGCCTTCCTCTTTTTTATTGTAAGTAGGATATTCCTATCTTTTTTTACATTTTGACTGTATATAACACTTCATTTCTCACACGATTGTTCCTCTCTCTCTCTCAATATATATATATATATGATATATATATATATATATATATATTACTAGGCACCTACCCGTCATAATGCGGGCTGCCATAATATTCACGCGCCGTTGAGGGGGGTTTATTGCTCTTCCTTTTATTCTTGGAGCAAGTCAAGCCCCAGTTTTGTGTGTCGGGGTGCTGCCGTCTGGTTGTGCGATTTTGTGTTCAGTGCTCGATGTAGAACTCTTTCCTCAGTCTCATCTCGATCCTCAAAGCGAGCACACTTTGTCTCAGCCTTAATAACGGTTTCCTCGACCTCACAGAGAACACACTGTCTCTGGAACTATATCCTAAATATGGCCACCCGGAAGTGACATTACTGGTAATTCTGGCAATCAGGGTGCGACTCAGTCACTCACACAAGGATAAAAGGATAAGGATTAAAGTGGTGAGAAGCGAAGAGCTGGGGTGCAAGCGTGAGTACAATATGTGTGTGGGAAAAATACTAGAAACTGTATACAGTAATTTCTGACCGTGGTGTTGTTTACCGTTTGTACATGTTGTATTTTAAGATGTTTTGTGTGTATTGTTGTAGTTTTCTTGTGTGTATTGTTGTAGTTGTCTTGTGTGTGTTGTTGTCATCTTATGTGTATTTGCTGTACTGTGTGTGTATTGCTGTTTTTACTTTAGACGCCGGACTGTTGGCTACAAGTCAGTATTCGGAAGGTCCTGCGATCGGCCACCTCGACACAGGTTTTTCTTGGTTTCCCTGTGCCTATAAGCAAATGCTGAGATGGTTCCCAACATTCCAAGTTGCCACTACATGCTTCTCATGTAGCCCTCCCGACTTAAATTTAGTAGTAACCAATTTCATGTTTTGTTTACATGTAAAATTACCAATGCCACCGGGTAACAACACAATTGCAGTTAATAAATATTATTATTATTATTACTCAAGGAAGGTCATTGGCCCCGCAACAGTACCTAAATTACGAATGCATATGAAATTTATTTGTCCTTGTGAGGAGATGTAGCGATCGGTTTATGTATTTCTCTGTTGCAGAGTAGCGGAACACCACGGGATAGACGGTAGATTGTCTTTACGTTATAGGACTGATTGTAGTTGCCTGGCAACAAGACCAGATATGGAGAAAAGGGTTTTAGGAACAGGACGGTGGCTGTTTAGCTGTGAGGCGCCGTTCCTTTCGTGTCTGTGCACAGTCAACTGAGCTGCTGTTAATATTCCAGTAGCTAGAGTTCTGTAATTCAGAGCAAGACATTTCACTTGAGACATAACATTAGATTTTATAACGTCGCATTGGTATTGTTACTCTCATTTTCCACAATCCAGGAAGCCGTGCCTCTGCTTTCGTATGTTTTAGAACCCTCACTTCTGGGAACTGCAACTGGAGACAGTCTCCATTACAGGGTAGGAGCGCGTCACTGAGGTAACTGCAGGCTAGAAAAGCTCTTCTCTGAAATGAAACTGTGTTTAAGATTTTGTAGTTTTATGTCTTTTTCTTAAGGTATAAAAATTATAAAATTTTTAATATTTTCTGTGCAACTAGAGAGAGTACAACTCTGAGTAAATGACCAGCTTGATGCACAATTACGTTATATAATACTTTTATTGTGGGCCCGGTAGCTCAGTCGGTATAGCGACTGACTACGGGCTGGACGGTCCGGGATCGAATTCCGGTTGGGACAAGATTTTCCGCCCGTCCAGACCGGCCCTGGGGCCCACCCAGCCTCCTGTACAATGGGTACCGGATCTTTTCCAGGAGTAAAGTGCGGCCGGGCCGTGCTGCTGACCACTCACCCCCCTTCTAGTGCCACAGTCATGGAAGAGTACAGCTATACCTCTACCCACCCTCTGGGCCACACCGGGCCTGTAACGGGATCACTTTACCTTTAGTACTTTTATTATTATAATCCTCTACATGTTTCGAGCAACACTGTGCTCATCATAATAAACGTATTATATAACGTAACTGTGCATCAGTTTGGTCATTTACTCAGAGTTGTAGAAGGATGCACGGTCAACAAAACAAAATTCAGAGATAGTACGTTGATACTAATGTGAAATGGTTAGAATTAAAACAAACACAGTCTAAGTCATTGTCGGTTCACGAGGAGAACCAGACGAACGGTTTGTATTTCTAGTCAGTATGTTGACTGTTGTCCGGGATTTTTCCGTAAAATGAACTGTGGGTACGGAAATCGCCCAATCAGCCGTGACCCCTATGTGTGTTGTGACCTCTTAACTGATATACTAAAGTGATTGCACTGCCACAGACAGTTACTGGCGAGTTTGGAAGCTCTTTCGACGGCGCTGTTGAAGATTCGGGTCTTCTGAGAGGACACGAAGTGTCGTCAGGCAGTTATCGATATTTCGAATGGTCGAAATGCCATAATTTTCAGGGTCGTACTGCATCCTGAAGGCGAAGGCAAAACGATATTTCGAAACGTCGGATCCCACCGATACACCGTAACATTCCGTACGGCTTGAATCTTAATTTCATTATTTTACTTGTCATTCAAATTCTTTCGAAGTTGTGGCAGTGAACAGCCTACTCGCAAAATCACAAGGCCAGTTCGAGTGACGTGCTGATAGCCATACCGTTCGGATTATTCACAAGAAAAGGAAATGGTGTTCTGTTATGTTCTGCACACGTGTAAACAAAATTAATGTTACTAAAATTTACTATGGGGCTGATAAACAACTTAATAATGTTGTATAATATACCAAATATATGCTGCGAGGTTGTATTCTAGTAGACCACTACAACTTCATTCATTCCTTTCTTCGTTGGGTTGCCATGGTAACTATCATTCCTTTGTTCTCTGTGCGATACGTGCTGATGCAGTCGGGTACGGTTGCAATGGTTACCGGGTATAAACAATAGGTGTGGGTATCATCTCAATAACACAGCAACATCTAAAAAGATGTTTAATAAAGTATGAAGTAAACTACATGTTTCGGCCTAATGTGGCCATCATCAGGTTTTCATCCGAATGTATAGTGGTAGTGCTTTACAGGATTGGTATGGATATGTCACGATGGTGACATATCCATACCAATCCTGTTATTGTGTTATTGACTGATACCCACATCTATTGTTTATATACACACAACGGGGATGGCTCATTTTACAGTTACCGGGTATTTTGTCTGTGCGGCAAGTAATGGACTTAGGATGACTAGGCCACGGGCTGGACGGTGCGAGTTAGAATTTCTGCCAATTTCAGAGATTTTTCTGTCCTCCGAAACGTCCAGGCTGGCTCTGGGTCGCATCCAGTCTCCTATTAAATTGGTACCAGGTTTGTTTCCCGGGCATAAAGCGGCCGGGGCGTGAAGTTAACCCCTCACGTCCGTCTAGTGCTAAGGTTAAGAACAAGGGGAAGTGTACCTCCTCTTTCCCTTTGTCTTTATGACGTGGACAGGGAAAACCTTACCTTTTAGTAGGAAGAAGTTTGAAAATTTTATTGCGTTTAATTGAATATTGTTGATGAAGTTTTTATTGATCTCTAGAAGCAGTTGCTGGACACTGTGGACGGGATGTGAGTCATTGCCATCCCAGGGGAAGACTAGCGCTGGGTTTCGTCATACGACGGGGCAGTATAATATCCCCTCGCTAAACCACCCCTCGCATTCTTTTTATGGCTTGACAGCACTTGTGCGCCTTGGCCTGATTGTTGAGGTTTAAAGAACACACTCAGACACACGACACTCGGTAGGATGCCTCGGCCCGTAGCAGAGACCTGTACCTGACGATACACAACATTCACAAAAGACAGACATCCATGCCTCCGGCGGAATTCCAACCGGCAATCCCAAGAAGCAAACAAACGACAGAAGACCCACACCTTAGACCGCGCGGCCACTGGGATCGGGTCTGTCATAACCCAACAGAAATTGCTCCTTTCATGCAATTAACTGTCGCAACCCGAGTGTGACTAAGTCAGTGACTTAGTCTTATAAATGCTTATATGTTTGGCGGTGTTACACCCCGATTTCATGGCTTACGATATTAAGGCTGCACCTACAGTGATGACAGAGGGGGTGGGTTAGCTTGTGTATTATGTATGTATCCCTGAATGTATGGAGGGACCAATGCTGGTTACAAAATATCACTCGTATCAGTTCGTCTTCTGTTCATAGTGAAGACTTTATGTTTTTTTACGGGGGCTTGACGGGTGAGTTCGTCTAAGTAAAAGGTAAAGGTAAAGCAGTCTCGTTACAGGCCTGGAGTGGCCCAGAGGGTTCCAGGAAGTTAGGGTTCCCAGATTTCGTGACAACGGCACAGGATGGTGGTAGATTGTCAACCTTACGCACCGGCCACCTTTACCCCCAGGAAAAGCTCCTGGTACTCATTTGTGTTAGAGACTGAGTCGACCCCAGGGCCATAGTGCGATCGGAAGGATTTTATATCAATAAAAAAATTCCAATGACACCAGCTGTGATCGAACCAGCGACCTTCCGATTTGTAGCACAACACCTTAACCACCGTGCCACCGCGGTCCCCGATTTCGGCTAAGACCGTTCTGATTATTCAGTAGCCTATTCTACTGGTTCTGACGGGTATGTGCAGTTTTACGTTTACTTAACTATCTCTGAAGCCTTAAGAGTGTACAAGAACTGGCTGAATCCGGTAGCCACGTGTATTTAACGAGTTACACTCGAGATAAGAGCATAAACGCAATCCGTACTCACAAAAATTCGTTAAAATTGCACGCCTCCGTAAAGTCACGCATTTCCAGTTTGGTAGGAATCAATGTTGCCTTTCTTGAATTGCTACAGACAAGCAGAGCGATTTGAATAGGTTCTCCGCAGGTATTCAGGCACGTCTGAAAAAGCGAGGATGCGACATTACGCATATTTTTCTATTACTTTACCGTATATTGATCGCTTTGTGCGATCAACGGTTGCCAAGCAACGAATGGAAGTGGATATAAGCCGCTTTTGTGTTACGAAAGTATGTATGATCGCTTATCAAAGAGGCCAGAGACGGGGAAACAAGAGAAAGAAAAATGGAACGGCGGAACGGTTTTGTGTTATTTATTAGTAAAAATCTGGTTTAAAGTTGAAGGGAAAATTTAGTAGTTCTCATCCCCAGTTGTGGTTTCCACTGGTAACCCTTTCATTGATCCAGGTCTTGTACTTCATGGCTTTTGAGGGTTACTGTGAAATCACACTTGCATTGAGTGTGGACGCCATGAAGTTTCAAGAGTCCAAGAAAGATGGCTTTGTAGAATAATAATAATAATAATTATTATTATTATTATTATTATTATTATTATTATTAACTGTAATTGAGTTGTCACCCGGTGGCAGTGGTTATTTTACATGTGTACATGATATGAAATTGGTTACTAATAAATTTAAATCTGGAGGGCTACATGAGAAGCATGTAGTGGCAACTTGGAATGTTGGGAACCGTCTGGCAGCATTTGCTTATAGACACAGGGAAACCAAGCAGTGCTGTTACTTCTGGATAAGTTTTAATATGTAAAGTTCGAAGATGCAGTACCGGCTTCAGTGTCGGTGCTTCCAATATTCTAGACAACTTTTGTTTTTATGGTCACCGCCCCTGGTGTGTATATCCGTGACCATAGGAATTATCTGCTATATGCGGGCAGAATTCTGAGACAGCTTCAATCTTTCGGCTTGCATATGTAGCATGGTCCAGATAGACAGGCTATATGTACGTAGTACGTAGTATATTCTGTCGATACACAATTATATGTCAGTACAGTGATATATATATACACTCAGGTCACATTATGGCAACATGTTTCGACCGTAAGACGGTCATCTTCAGGCCAATATAGAACATTATGAAGGTACAATAAAGTGAGCACTCAGTGGGATCCCATTTTGTTTAGAGTAAAAGTTAAAATAACGTATGATTAAATTCTTATTTATAACTGAAACATTAAAATAGACGGTAATAAAGTAAATTAATAGTCTCAAGTTACTATATTGTGTGGTCCTCTATCCATTTCTCTAATATACATTCCAACATTTTGAGGTACGTCATCCCCGTTGTGTTGGTTCAATAACAAAAAAAAAAAAACTTTGTGTATTACACATACAGTCGAACTCAACTATATTTCACCCAGTAGTACAGTAGGTATACAACTACATATTTGGGCCCTATATGTTGGCCATCTTCAGGTTGTGATTTAACTTACAGAGCAGCTATGCAAGATGTGTGGGGGTGTTTTGTGTGCATAATCAACTAATGATAATTCACCTATAACAGCCCCAGGTCATGATACCCACTGTTGAAACAACGAAATCTAGTTTACCCACTCAACCCCCAATACCCTAAAAGAACACCCCACACATCTTGTACAGCTGCTCTGTAAGTTAAATCACAACCTGAAGATGGCCACATATAGGGCCGAAACATGTAGTTGTATACCTACTGTATTACTGGTTGAAATATTGTTATGTTCGACTGTATGTGTAAGTTTTTTTTTTGTTACATTCTAACAATATGATTTCCTGTGCAGTGGCTTACGTCAAGTGCTCTCTTGGCTTGAGATTTTTCCACGAAAACTTTATTTCAGAATTATCGCATCAATCCTGCATGCCTGCCCCATCTGCCTTTCTAATTTAATCACTCTTAATTGTACAAAATGAAGAGTAGGAACTGTGAAACTCGTGATTATGCTTGTCGTGCCTGATCTTGTTTTTGAGTTGTTGTCGGTCGATCTTCATCGGTCCAGAGATGCCAGTGCTTGAGTCTTGTGATTCTGTGTACCTCCTTAGTTCCCACGCTTAATTGCTGCACAGGCACACTTAAACGGCACTACGCACGCACGCAGTGTGTTATAATCTGTTAATTTTTTTTTAAAAAAGAAGACATCCCATTGTGTTTTTAATACTCAAAATAAAATTGGTGTTATTCCGTTGAAACACAACAACATCACACAACCATCAGCACACCAGTGTGGCTACATGTTGCGGTCTTTTCTGGACCATCTTCAGGCCAGTATTTTCCAGTAGAAGGTACAATCGGTGCTCACTATACATTGTGGGATCCCATGCTATTTACAGGATGTGCGTAAAAACAATCACAAATGTTTCTTTTTTAAGTATCGACACTGTTGAACAGGCTGTAGTGTATCTAAAACATTATTTTTGTGTTTACTGTCAGTTATGAAGGTACTTTCATTGTAAAAATATGTCAAATGTATGGTGTAGTAATATACAAATAACGAGTAGTTCTAAAACCCGTAGTCATGTGGACATGAAGTACGAAGTAATGTTGTACCCGGTATA
>Ga0123354_10015689_pt1 | contig 11848 bp, 12 predicted proteins | sample TergutLab28metaG_2_FD_97872 | JGI IMG/M metagenome (GOLD analysis project Ga0123354, IMG submission 97872) | Labiotermes labralis P4 segment gut microbial communities from Petit-Saut dam, French Guiana - Lab288 P4 | ecosystem: Host-associated > Arthropoda: Insects > Digestive system > Gut ... | reverse complement strand
CCGCATACGTTCTCGGTCTCGGACAGAGCATCGGGTATGGATTCGATCAGCGTTCTGTCTGCGGCGGACATGCCCTTCTGGACAAGCGCAGAGTATCCCCCGATGAAGTTGACCCCGGTGCTTGATGCAGCTCTCTCCAGCGTCTCCGCGACCTTCACAAAATCTCTGCCGGTCTTGCATGCGGACGCCCCTATGATAGAGATAGGCGTTACGGAGACCCTTTTGTTGATCACTGGGATCCCAAAGTCCAGGCCTATCTCGTCGCCTACCCTTACGAGGTCCTTCGCGGACGTCGTGATCTTCTTGTATATCTTGCCGCAAAGTGCATCCAGATCGGAATCGCAGCAGTCCAGCAGGCTGATGCCCATAGTAATGGTCCTGACGTCGAGATTCTCATCTCGGATCATCGTACTCGTTTCGAACACTTCGTTGAGCTCGACCATGAGAATGCCTCAGATCCTGTGCATCATGTCGAAGATCTCTTCGTGCTGCGCCCTGATGATGCAGCCGACATTCTCTCCGACCTTTTCGAGCCCTTTCACTATCTCGGAGAACTGCATGGTGGATTTTTCCACGTCAACTATCATCATCATGTTGATGTACTCCTGGACCGTGGTCTGTTTGATGTCCAGGATGTTGATGCCGTTCTCCGCGAAATAGCTGCATACCGGCGCTATGATGCCGGTGTGGTCCTTCCCCACGAGCGTCACTACTATTTTGTTCATTCTCAGACTTCCTTTTCTGTGTTCTTTAGGATCGTATATTCTATTGAATCGACCAGCGCATAAAGGCTTGCTTCGATGACGTTCTCGGATACGCCTACAGTAGTCCAGCTGCGGCTGCCGTCCGTTGACCTTATGAGGACCCTGACCGACGCGGCCGTGGCGGACCTTCCGTCCAGGACACGTACCTTGTAATCTATCAGCCTTATGCGGTCTGTTACCGGGAACAGTTTGGAAAGCGCTTTCCTCAGGGCATTATCCAAAGCGTTGACGGGGCCGTCGCCGTTCGCTGCGGTGTGCTCCTCGTTCCCATTAGAGTCCATGACCTTGACGCTCGCCTCTGAACTGATCTTGTCCCCGACGTTGTCTATGAAGGCCCTGAATCCCGTGACCTTGAACGGGCTTTCTATCTCTCCCTTGAACCTTCTGACAAGAAGCTCGAAGCTGGCATCAGCCCCTTCGAACTGATATCCCTGTGCTTCCAAGGCCTTGATCTTATTGACGATGGCCAAGCTCTCGTCGGAGCCGACGTCTATCCCGAAGTCCTTCAATTTCTCCGTGATGCTGGCCCTTCCGGCCATATCAGATATCAGGATCCTGCGTTTGTTGCCTACGCGCTCGGGCTCTATGTGCTCATATGTCCTTGGGTCTCTGGCTATTGCTGATACGTGTATCCCGCCCTTATGGGCGAAGGCCTTCTCTCCCACATACGGCATGCCGGACACCGGGGCGAGGTTGGCGGTCTCCGATACGAAAGTTGAAAGGGAAGTAAGCTGGCTCATATCCTTTATGTTGAGCTCATATTCCATTTTCAGCTCAAGGTTGGCCATCACCGAGCAGAGGTTTGCGTTGCCGCACCTCTCGCCTATCCCGTTTATGGTCCCCTGCACCATCGTGGCTCCTCTCTCGACCGCGACCAGCGAGTTAGCTACTGCCAGGTCTGAATCGTTGTGGCAGTGCACACCTATCGGGACATCGAATGTGAGCAGCGCGTCCTCCACTGCACGGGCCACGTCTTCCATCATCACTCCGCCGTTAGTATCGCATAGGACAAGCCATTCCGCCCCTCCTTCCGCCGCTGCCTTCAGCGCGCTGAGCGCGTATTCTTTGTTAGCAAGATATCCGTCGAAAAAGTGTTCCGCATCGAACATCACTCTTTTTCCCGATTCCTTCAGGAATCTGACGCTGTTCCTGATCAGGTCCAGGTTGTCTTCGAGCGGTATGCATAGTGCATTTGTGACCTGGAAATCCCAGCTTTTGCCGAAAATGCAGCACCATTTCGCCGGGCAGGCCGCAAGGCTCTTCAGGTTATGGTCGTCTTTGGGAGGAACACCATGCTTGCCGGTGCTTCCGAAAGCAGTGAGCTGGGTATGTTTAAGTTCCAGCTTCTCGGCAAGCTTGAAGAATTCGTCCACTTTTGGATTGGATCCGGGCCAGCCTCCTTCAACGAAGTCCACTCCGAACTCATCCAATCTCTTCAGTACTTCCAGTGCATCTTCGGGGGAAAAAGATACTCCCTCGCTCTGTGCACCGTCTCTCAGCGTTGTATCGTAGATTATCACTGATTCTGACATCTGCCTGCACGCTCCTTTCTGTCATCCATTATTGAAACGAGGTCGCTCAGTATAGCCGACGCCGTTTCTATTCTGCCGGCGCCCTTGCCAGAGATGGTGATCGGTCCCGCAAGATCGGTGACCATCTGTGCGGCATTGAGAGTGCCGGTTATGCTCAGTGGATGCCCCCTCGGTATAAGGCGGGGGGATACCTCAAGTTTATCATGGGATACTTCCCCTATAAGTCTGATGACCATGTTGTTAGAGGCGGCCAATGAGACCGCCTCGCCTGTTATGGACGATATGCCTGTTATCTTAACATCTGAAAATGTTACGTCGCGTTTGAAAAGGGAATTAGCGAGTATCACGACCTTGCAGGCGCTGTCGTACCCCTCTATGTCGTTAGTGGGGTCGGTCTCCGCGTAACCCATCTGCTGAGCCTCTTTGAGAGCCTGCTCGAACGACTGCCCGTTATCCATCTTGGTCAGTATGAAGTTGCAGGTGCCGTTGAATATCCCGCGTATGGAAGATATCTTCTCCCCGACAAGGTTCTCTCTGCCGAGGTTGATTATTGGCATCGCACCGCCGACCGAACCCTCGAAACGGAATTTGCAGCCGTTGTTCTTTGCCAGGGCGACAAGCTCGCAGAAGCAGAGTGCCAGAGGTCCTTTGTTGACCGTTATCACGTCCTTTCCGGCCTCCAACGCGTGCCTTATGTTCCTCAGCCCTGCCCCGCCGGTCTTGATATCGGTGGGGCTGACCTCTACAAGAAGATCGTATTCCACAGAGTCCATTAATTTCAGCGAATCCTGGTATGTTTCTGTGCCCACCTTTCCTGTAGCTTTCTTTCTTTCCAGCAGCTCTCCGGGAGAAAGCCCGGATGGGTCTGAGACGCAAGATGTGGAATCCATCACGCATACGATCTTCACATCATCCCCGTATCTTTCTGTGAAGAAGTCCTTTCGGAACAGCATCACTTCGGCAAGACCCTGCCCGACAGTTCCGAACCCTGACATAAGTATTCTCATGTCAGAGCCCCCTGATGTAGACGATATTGGCTTTCTTGCATGCATCAGCCAAGAACGAATCGAATTTTTTCAGGTCGCTTTCGCTCATAAGCTCTGCGGAGATCATCGCCGTACGAGTGGAACTCGCATTTTTTGATGAATAATTGACATCAACCGACTCGAAAGATATCTGTTTCGATGCCTCATCGATTATCGACTCGACGAATGATGCTTTGAATTTGCCGACCAACATGTATTCCATGGTGAACGTCTTGTAAACTGAACCTATCTTTGCTATCAGGACATCCTTGGATTTCCAGATCTCCTTGAGCTTTTCAAGTTCTGATGTGCTCTTTATCTCGAATGTAACGTCAATGCATATCCTCTGGTTCACTATCTGTTCGCGATCGTGTACAACGCCAACGATGTTACCGTTGAACAATGAAATAGGTTCCAGAGATTCCACTAAGCGTCCCGGGAGATCCTTTACATAGAGTTGTGCATTAACCATCATATTAATACCACACTGGCATAGTTTTTATTATATTAACATAAACGTATCATACTATTTAATCGGGGTGCCAGAAACACCTTTTTTGTATGTAATGAGCTGAAAAAAGGCCAGGTATCGCCTCCCCCTGAAACCATTGGGATGCCCACTGTGCCTATTGAATAGGGCAGACATCAACCCGCCGGGAGGGGTGCCCCGAACGGATGGTCCGTCCGGGGCGGGGTGCCGCGGGGTTCGGCACCTTTCTCATTCATCGTTTTCCACGAACTCCAATATGTCTCCCGGCTGGCATTTCAGCACAGAGCATATGGCATTCAGTGTCGAGAAGCGTATCGCGCTGATCTTTCCAGTTTTTATGTTGGAAAGGTTCACGTTCGATATCCCGACCCTCTCTGCAAGCTCATTCAAGGACATCTTCCTGTCAGCCATGACCCTGTCAAGCCTGAGTATTATCGCCATGATATCACAACATCTCGTCCGATTCCCTTTGAAGCGCGGTTCCGTGCTTGAAGATAAGGGACAAGAAATACAACAGGAAGGCAACGAACAGCATGAACGGGTTGAAATCCATCGCGTGATTCGGCCACACGCCGAAGGCGTATGACGACACCGCTGTGATGACCGGCAGGGCTATCGTGCCAACAACCACAAGCTTTGCGATCAGCACCAAGGTTTCGGCGCTCTCATCCGTGAACGGGGTGCCGCTCTTATGTATCTTCAAGAAAAGGCTGCGGACATAGTACAGGGTGACCACTCCAATGACCCCGCCTGTAACGCAAGCCGCACTCATCGCCAAGAAATCACCGTTCGTGACAACCTCGGCACCTTCGACGTTTTCTGCTACGAACGGTATTAAGTCCGGATTAAGGGCCACCAATACCGTCAGGACGACCGCTAAAATGATCACAGCCACCAGCAGGTACATGAATATCCTTGCCAGCAGCTCCGCCAGTTCGCTGATCTTCATCAATCTGTTCAAAGTTTCACTCATATTATCACTTTCTCAATAAGGAGGCTCTCCAATATCTCCGGGGCATTCTTTTCGGTGCGTACCGCAGCATATACTTTTCTTTGGGACATCCTATCTCCTTAGGATATACATCTATCGAATAATATTTAATGTTTGTCATTAAATAATTCATGTATAGAATTATTGTGTCCTTTCGCCGCCGGGAGGGAAGCTTCAATCCATGGCCGCATTGATGGTAAGTTCCGATATGTCTATGCAGTACTCGGCGATGCGTTTCGCGCTTCCCGCGATGAGGCTGGCGGACGATGCGGTATCTATGTCGACCTCCACTTTCTTGAAGATCTTCTCTATCTTCTTTACCAGCCTCTCGCCTTCCTCGATGCACCACTCGGCAGTGTTCATGTCGGTCTTCAGCCAGCCCCTTACCGATTCGCCGTACAGTTTCAGGATCTCATCCCCGCTCTCTCTGATGCCTTTGTCGACAGCCTCCGCCTTGTTCTCGTTCATGAGCGTCAGCAGATTTCTGGAAAGAAGCACGGTGTGGTCCCCGATCCTTTCAAGTATCCTGCTGACGGCGATATGGTTCGTCAGTTCGCAGAGGCTTGACTCCATCTTTTTGCACAGCCAAGGGTCCTTTTTGTAGATGTTGTTCTGCCTGGATATCAGCCAGTGGACCCTATCGACCTCCACATCCCGCCGCTCCATATCGGAAATGCGCGAAGTCTCGCCGCCTATTGCATATTCGAACACGTCCCCGATCATCTTCCTTACCAATATGCTCATTCTCTCCAGGCTCTTATGCGGGCCGATCTCGGTATGGTCCATAAGGTCTTTGATCAGTATGCGGTAGTTGTCCTCTTCTACCACCTCAAGGCCTATGGAGGTCTGCGTGAAGGAATTCACAACATTGATGACAGAGTTGGAAAGCGGCTGTTCCGAGAACGCTTCGATCATGCTGTGGCCGGAGATGTAGGCCCCTACGAGCTGCCTATAGAAGAAATCCTCTTTCTTAATGTCGGTAGTATCAATTCTCTTAACATTCCTGGGAACTTCGACCTTCTTGACCGGGGAAACAAGAAGGTCTCCGTCGGACTGCACCTCGACATTCACGCTGTCGTTCTTCTTCAGCCCCATTGACTCCGCCCAGTCCTTAGGGAGAGTAATCATGTACGATTCGCCCTGCGTGACCTGTATCCGTCTAGTGTCCATAATGTCATATTTGTTTACAAGATAATAATGTTTGTTATTGTTAGTAATTTACAAATTAAATGTACATTAACACATATGCACACTTTTTACAACGAACATGTATATATCTTCGGTACAGATTGTCAATAATCGAGGTGAAAATACCTTGGAAAACAAGACATCTATCGTTATTGCTGTTCTATTGACCGCGATGGTCTGCATCGCGGGAACATACGTTCTCGTCGGCGGGAACGATAGGAACAGCCAGGCGACGCTCTACGCAGCGGGCTCAACAACAGTGGAGCCGCTTATGGTGAGCTTCCAGGAAGAGTATGAGAAATATGTGAACATTACCCTGCACGTCACCGCTCAGGGGTCCGGCACGGCTGCGCCGGCCTTAAGGAACGGTACTGCAAGCATAGGGATGCTTTCAAGGGACATCAATTCAAGCGAGTCCGACCTGACGCCTTTGGTGATAGCCAAAGACGGTGTGGTGATCATTGTGGACAAGAGGTCAGGCATTACCGAACTGACGCTGGAGCAGCTAGCGAAGATCTATAGGAAGGAATATACCAACTGGAATCAGGTTGGCGGCAACAATCTCACGATCAGCCCCATAGTAAGGGAAGATGGATCAGGAACAAGGGACTGCATAGACACGCTCATGGCCACTGCTTTGGGCATCAGAGCGGCCGATTTTAACTTTACCGGATTCCCGGTCATGTCTTCCGGCGGAGCCATGCTTACTCAGACCTATAACACCACAGGCGGCATAGGGTATGTGAACCTTGGCTCCCTGAGGGATGTGGACAGTTCGCTCACCGTAGTGAAGATCGATGGCGTGATGCCGGGCGTAGATGTTGTCTTGGACGGCACATATGAACTCTCCAGGAACCTTCTGCTTGCCACGATCGGACTGCCGAGCGGCCATGTGGAGTTATTCTTCCACTGGATAATGTCACCATTTGGACAGAAGATCGTCGAAGAAGAGGGATTCGTTCCCATAGGGCCGACTTCCTGGTGACATAAATGACGCCTGAGGATGCATCGGTTTACAAAGACGCGCTGGAAAGCACAGAGGAAAGGGGAAGTTTCATCTCTGTGTTCAGCAAAAAAACAATCCTCGGGCGTATAAAGAACGAGGGCAAAGCCAAACTTCTTCTGATGACAACGGTCATTTTGACCGTTGCCATCTTATTCTTCATCATTATCTTCATTTCATACAACAGTTTGGACGCGATAAAAGAGATCGGTATATGGGAGTTCCTGACAGGCAGCAAATGGGCACCCGGGTCCGGCGCGTACGGTGCGTCGTCCCTTATCATGGGAACATTCCTTGTCACCGGCGGTTCGATATTGTTCGCACTGCCGGTAGGACTGGGCATTGCGATCTACATCAACGATGCGGCGCCGTCAAGAGCAAAGAGCATACTGAAGACGGCTTGCGAACTGTTCGCAGGCATTCCCAGCGTCGTATACGGTTTCATGGGCCTTGTGGTGCTGGTGCCGCTGCTTATCGACATCTTCCCGGACCACCTCAGGTACGGGACGTCGTGGCTGGCAGGCTCGCTCCTGCTGGGAGTGATGGCGCTCCCCACGATAATATCCGTTTCACAGGACGCATTGGCGGCGGTCCCAAGATCATACAGGGAAGCGTCAATGGCGATGGGCGCGACAAAATGGGAGACAACAAGGAGAGTGGTCATACACTCTGCGATATCGGGCATAGCGGCGGCTGCGATATTGGGAATAGGCAGGGCATTGGGAGAGACAATGGCCGTGATGATGGTCTGCGGCAACTCCGCGATGATCCCCGAGCCGCTTTGGAACATATTTGATATGGTAAGGACGCTCACCGCGTCGATAGCATTGGAGATGCCGGAGGTCGTACACGGCAGCCTGCACTTCTCCGCACTGTTCTTGCTGGCGCTGATCTTGATGGCGATCGTTCTTTTCGTGAACCTCACCGCGCGCAAGATAGTCCGCAAGACCAAAGTAAGATTAGGGGAGATAGAAAGAACGCCCCTTGAGAAAAGGCTCAACATTATGACAGCACGTCTGACGGAGCCTTTTGAAAAATACAAGGAAGCAGCCGTGAAGGCCGTTACTTACGCGATCGCTTTTGCGCTTGTGTTCATGATGTCCTCTCTTTTCATAGGCACGTACGGAGGCATTGCAATAGGGGGGTTGGCCGCTTTTACATTATTCTTATCTAAGAAAATATCTAGATTGATAAGCCCGAGGCACATCCAAAAATTCGTCTATTCGTCACTAGGAATGGTCGTGATCGCCACGATGGCAGTGCTGGTGATATTCATAGGCATCATTGTTGTAAAAGGGATGCCGGCGCTGAGTTTGGACTTCGTGTTCAACTCGCCGTCTGCCTCCGGCCGTGCAGGAGGGATATGGCCCGCCATTGTCGGAACGTTAGAGCTGATGATAGGCACCGCACTTATAGCGTTCCCGCTTGGGATATGCTCGGGGGTCTATCTCGCGGAATACGCAAAAGACACGAGACCCATGAGACTGGCCAGACAGGCTATAGACTCCCTGAACGGGACCCCCTCGATCATATTCGGGCTGTTCGGCATGTCATTCCTCGTGATAATGCTGGGGTGGGGATATTCCCTGATAAGCGGGTGCATAACACTTTCGCTGATGGTGCTGCCCACAATAATAAAAACAACAGAGGAAGCGGTGTCCGCCGTGCCGAAAGAGCTTACGGAGGCATCCGCCGCGATGGGGGCCAGCAAGTGGCACACGATAGCAAAGGTCATACTTCCCGCATCGATGGGAGGCGTGATAACGGGGTTCATTTTGAGCATTGGAAGGGCGATCGGAGAGACCGCGCCTATTATGTTCACAGCCGCGGTGGCTTTCAAGACCACCGCGACGCTCTCGCTTTTTGAACCAGTGATGGCGCTTCCGTATCACTTATACTACTTGGCGGCCCAGGTGCCGGGTTCCACCGATAACCAATACGGTACGGCGCTGGTGCTGATGATCATAGTCGTGGCGCTGTTCGCGTCGGCATCGGTAATAAGGCACAGATACAACAAAAGAACTGGATGGTGATAACATTACAGAATCAACTAATATAATCGAAACAAACGACCTTAACTTCTGGTATGGGGACAAGCTGACACTGATGGACATAAACATACCGATCAAAAAGAACGCAATAACCGCGCTCATAGGTCCGTCAGGATGTGGGAAGTCCACGCTGATCAGGGTGTTCAACAGGATGAATGACCTGATAGACGGGACGAAGACGACGGGAATAGTATTCTTCGCCGGAGAGAACATATGCAGGCCGGAGACAGACGTACTGAGGCTCAGGAAGAAGGTGGGAATGATCTTCCAGAAACCGAACCCCTTCCCGATGACCGTCAAGGACAACATCACATACGGCCCGAAACTTCACGGCGTGAAGGACCACAGGGAACTGGACGCCATCGTCGAGGAGTCCCTCAGGAAAGCGGCCCTTTGGGATGAGGTGAAGGGCAGGCTCAACGCTTTCGCCCTGTCCCTCTCAGGGGGGCAGCAGCAGAGGCTGTGCATCGCGCGTGCGCTGTCGATCAACCCCGAAGTGCTACTGATGGACGAGCCGACATCGGCGCTGGACCCGATTGCCACCTCGAAGATAGAGGAACTGGCGCTGGAGCTCAAGAAAGAGTACACCGTGGTCACCGTCACCCACAACATGCAGCAGGCAAGAAGGATCAGCGATTATACGGGGTTCATGTATCTGGGCAAGATGGAGGAGTTCGGGAAGACCGAGGACATATTCGATAACCCGAGAAGCGAGCTCACCAAAAGGTATGTGTCCGGGGTATTTGGCTGATATGGAGAGGCGCCGAGAGGGAGATTCGAACTCCCGAGGGAAAATCCCACGAGCTTTCCAGGCTCGCGCCGTACCGGGCTAGACTATCTCGGCTCGGCGCCTACAAACTTTTTCCTGAATTAATACCTTTCTGAGGTATGGATAACGGCGGGGGCGGTTTCATTCGGCTTATAATTGCAACATGCTGTCCGGGCACCAGCTGATGTCGGCCCTTCTGTCGTCCAGATGTTTCCTTTCCTTTCTGGCGTTGGCGACGACATCCTTGTCAACGTATACGCAGAGGATCTCCTCCCGGCTTTCCAGCTCGCCGAGTGTATTGCCCAGCGGGCCGATGAGCCTGGACGACCCATAGAATCCCAGATCTCCGGAGTTCCCGACGCTGTTGACAAAGACCGTATACATAACGTTCTCAAGGGAGCGCGCAGGCAGGATCCGCTCAAAATAAGGCTTGGAGGGGGTTGCCGAGGCCGCGATGCAGACGTTAATGTCCGCGTCGGAAAGGGCATAGTTCCTGTATATCTCGGGGAAGAAGATGTCGTAACAGACAGAAAGGCCGAAGGTCACGTCCTTGAAAGAGCACAGCACCGTTCCGTCGCCTTTAATGAATTCCCTCTCGTTGTAGATCCCGAACTGTGCTAGATACAGTTTGTCATATCTCACTATGCCGTCCGGCGTAATGAAGAACAGGGAGTTCTTTATCCCGTTGGAATGATAAGAAGGGGCGCCCACCATTATTGCGACATCCCTTTCAAGGCACCACAGCTTCATCTTGTCAATGGCGTACTGCACCTCTTCCGAAAGCCGGCGGTGATCGGCGCCGTACCCTGTCAGGAACAGTTCCGGAAAAATGTACACGTCCGATCTTGTCTGCGAGACCGCCGTCATGACCTTGTTGAGATTCGCACTCACGTCGCCGGTCTCTGCTCCGTATTGGCATAAAGCCAACCTCAATCCCATGATACCTCATAATTATGCCAGAACATAAACTATGCGGATGAAGATTAATTAATAGATAATAGGACATATTATACGCATGGTCTGCAGAGCGCTTCACAACATCACAAAAAAGGACATTGATGCCCTAACCGATTTCATAAAAGTTGTTGCGAAGGACACCGGATGCAAAGGCATGGTGGTGGGTTCCAGCGGGGGCTTGGATTCTGCTGTGGCGACTAAACTGTGCGCCGATGCGATAGGAGGGGAGAATGTGCTCAACATCTTCATGCCGTCGGTTGTCACGCCGCCTTCAGACTATATTCTGACAAAAGAACTGAGCAAGCTGTGGGGGACCGACTACAAGGTGATCGATGTGCAGCCTGCGATAAGCACATTCACCGGGATGCTCTTCTCGAACATCGAGGCGTCGTTGGAAAAGGGCAACATCTCCGCAAGATGCAGGATGACGGTCCTGTACAACAGAGCAAAGAAACTTAACTATCTTGTCGCAGGGACCATGAACAGGAGCGAGTACATGATGGGGTACTTCACCAAGTTCGGGGACGGGGCGGCCGACCTATTTCCGATCATCGACCTTTATAAAACACAGGTGTGGCAGGCGGCGGAGATGATAGGCGTTCCGAAAGAGGTCATCGAAAAGGTACCGACCGCGGGCCTGTGGGAAGGGCAGACCGACGAGGGCGAGATGGGCATAACATATCGCGATCTGGACATCGTTCTGGACGGCATAACCTTCGGCCTGCCGGACAGCGAGATCGAAAAAGATGTGAAGGTAGAAGCATCAAAGATCTCGGAGATAAGGGCCAGAGTTGCGGTGATGGAACACAAGAGAAACTCCGCATACCACCCAGTTATTGCCTTCAACGACCCCTGATATCAGAAAGTTATATTAGTGAAATCGTAATCAGGGGAAACAAGCTCCTATAGTGTAGCGGCCAATCATGAAGCCCTCTCGAGGCTTCGACTCGGGTTCAAATCCCGATGGGAGCACTCATCTCTCTAATTGTGCATCTATATCGTTGCGGCCGGCGCATCCGCACGCCCTCTCCCGCTCTGTCGTATTCGCCCGCAGCAGCCCTCGGCGGCCCTGCATCGG
>Ga0123354_10015687_pt1 | contig 11849 bp, 15 predicted proteins | sample TergutLab28metaG_2_FD_97872 | JGI IMG/M metagenome (GOLD analysis project Ga0123354, IMG submission 97872) | Labiotermes labralis P4 segment gut microbial communities from Petit-Saut dam, French Guiana - Lab288 P4 | ecosystem: Host-associated > Arthropoda: Insects > Digestive system > Gut ... | reverse complement strand
CATAACTCCGTAACCGTCCAAAATCGGACACATGTTTATATGAACTTTTTTGATCACAAAGGCCTAGGAAATCACCTCCTGCAGTTATGCCCTAAAGTCGTGAAACACCCTGTATATATATGTTGTTCGGTGGCTAAGGGTTAACATTAAGTAAACCATAAACACATCTTTCTGTGTTTTTATATCTGTATATGTTAACAAGGCTGCTCTTTTACTATAATATCACGTATTTTAAACTATAAACTGTATCATATTTCACTAGGCTTTAAATATTCATGTGGCTTCCTGAAGATGGTGGTCGGCTACCAAAGCATGTAGGAGTGGACTGATATCATGTATGTGTTTGTGTGTGCAAGTTATTGGTCTTATAGAATGAATCTTCCATTCAAGTTGGGAGGTGAGCTGTAACTTGAGTCTTGGGTAAGAAATTGGGGTGCAAAGTGCATAAGATTGCTGTAGATGTGAGGTAGAAGTGTATGGTTAAATATGAAGTCAGAATCAGCTCTTTAGAGCATAACCTTTCTTGAGAAGCTAATGGTCACTTAGGTACTCAGGAAGGTCCCCCACCTCATATGGGACCAGAAGGTTCGTTACTGGGTCCATTATATGCATTCCACATCCTTCCATTGTGTTTCTGTAAGTTTCAATTTTACATCTTGTCATCTATGCCTAGGTCCTACAAGAGGTCTCTTTCCTTCTGGTTTTGTGACCAGTTTTGTACGAATTTCTGCTCCCTCGCAAGAAAGACAAAATTCAAACATTTGACACTAGAGGCGAGTTTGTGGATTCAGATTTTAGAAATATGATACAAGACAATACGTATGAAAAGTTCCACTCTGGCAGCACACACCTATAACATTTTAACCTTTTAAAGCCTGCCGGTGACTTTACGTACCACAAGGCTTAACATTAAAAAATTCTACATAGTGTTCACATAGAATTTGTGTGTTTTGTATGGATCTTGGGGAAAAACGGCAAATTTTGCCTTGTACAACATTAAAAGATTTGGTTTTTATAACCAAGGTGAAGAGTGTTTATTGCACGATACACACAGAGTCCTTATATGACACAGAGACGTTTCGTTTCTGCAAGGTTAAGTTAACAACAGTGTGTGGGTTTGATGTGTGATTTGATGAAAACAGCGATTATTTGGTTATTTGTTAATAGGAGGTTTCATGCTATCCCTGCATATTCCTTGTTGATTGAGGCTCTCCTGTGTAAGAAACACGAAATTTGATACATCTGTGTACATTGCAGGTCGGATGAGTGACCAGAACCAGCCCGTACGCTTAATGGCCACGCACTGCTTCGCGACATTGATACAGCTGATGCCACTAGACGGTGGTGTTCCAGACCCACCTAACCTCACCCCAGAGCTGGCGAAGCAGAAGGCTCGTGAGCGCAGGTTCTTGGAACAGCTGTTTAACCCAAAGTCTATTGAGAACTACAAAGTTCCTGTTCGCATCGAGGCTGAACTGCGTTCTTACCAACAGGTAGGGCGTTTTTGTCATCGTTTGAGACTTAACGATGTTACGATATGTTTTGACAGATTCACTTCTTTTACTGTGATTATATAAACTGTTAAGGCATTGTGTCATCAATTTACATATATATTTCTTTTTGCAAGTAGTCATACACAGCTCACAATACAAGGTAAATTAGGGTACATTTATCGGCCTGAATAAGCCATCACCAGGCCTATAACTAGAAAAATAAAAAAAAAAAAATTCTTTTTAGTTTTTATATTTATAGGTGTGACTATGGCTTATTCAGGCCGATACATGTAGTGTACTTTACCTTGTATTGTGAGCTGTGTATGACTACTTGGAATAAGAAATATATCTGTAAAACATTTTAAATTCTGTTTAGCAGATTTTTTGTGAGATGTTTTAAGCCAGATATTTAGCAAGGCATTTAAAAACTGTGGGACTGTGGTGGCACAGTGGTTAAGGCGCTGCGCTACAAATAGGAAGGTCACTGATTCAATTCCAGATGGTGTCATTGGAGTTTTTCAATGACATAATCCTTCCGATTGCACTGTGGCCCTGGGGTCGACTCAGCCTCTAACAGAAATGAGTACCAGGAGTATTTCCTGGGGGTAAAAAGTGGCCGGTACGTAAGGCTGACAACCTTACCACCATCCTGAGCCATTGTCACATATTCTTGGGAACCTTAACTTCCTGGAACCCTCTGGGCACTTCAGGCCTGTAATGGAACTAATTTACCTTAATATAAGAACTGGTCTCAATATAGTCATAAATAACATGCGTAAAGTGTCCATTATTGTTGTCAGATTTTAATTCCAATTAGAGGTCCCCATAATCAGTGCAGCAGTTCTCGTGCCATTACTTTTAGATGTACAGACGAGATGGGTATCATATGCAGTTTTTAATTGCTCACATAACTGATAAAGTTTGTATCAGAATTGTCCTTACAGCTGCCTATGGAACATCTTGGTCAAGTTGGCAGTGCTCTGCTGCAGGGTCTATGTCCCACATTGAAGTGTGGCCCAGAGTCAAGTGACTTGCTTGCTGTTTCTTACGGTTTTGCCCATTTTCTCCAGATGCATGGTGGGACACTACCTTATGTTTGGCCAGGACCACTTCCACATTGTTTCCATTTCATTACTCACCAGTTCTGTAATTTAATGGTATGTAGTCTGCGCTACTAACACCATAAACAAGTCAGTGTTCTTATTATGCGTTTTAGGCTGGTGTGAACTGGTTGGCATTCCTGAATAAGTACAAGCTGCATGGCATCCTATGTGATGACATGGGACTGGGGAAGACGCTGCAGTCCATCTGCATCCTGGCAGGGGATCATTATTATAGGAGAAAGCAGTATGAGGTATGAAGTGTCTGGCTTAACTTTGCCATATCCATGAATTACAGCAGTAGGTTCTCACATTGGTGGGCTCTAGATTACAGTCTTCTTAGACATGATGCTGTGTATTTGTAACTGTGACACACCAGTTACTGGCCATACGCCTGTTAAGGTCAAAACTGGTGTTCTGAGAACGGAATTTTTCATGGTTGAAGAAATGTAATGTTGGTTACTCAAGAATGTGGTTTTGACCTTGATAGTGGTTTGTTTTGTAAGGGGTAAGTCAGACTGTTATATGTTAATGACCAGTGACTGATGTTTTATAGCTAAAAATATATTGGATTGAAATGCAGTTGTGTTTTGTGAGGATGAGTTAATTCTGTTTTGCAAGATATAACTATCTTTTGTTTTACTACCTGGTTAGAGCTGTGCTTAAATTTAACTCTAGGCTTGTTACAAACTGAACATCTAACAAAATGGCAGCCAATAGAAAGTGATATAGACTGGGTATGTATGTTTTCTCTGCAAGCTTGCCCCACAGATAACGGTACCCACACATGCTGCAAAGGTCATAATTGTTCTCTTGAGTTACTATCAGTATGTACATTCCAACACAAATTAGTACGATGGGACACATCTGTACATTTTGTAGCAGTCAGTGTTGAAATTTGATGTGATCTAGATGTGCTGTACAGATCGTACAGTAGGGTGATGAAGGAGGGTAGTTGCATACAGTTTAAAAGGTACATCAGTCCCATTACAGGCCCAAGTTGCCCAGAGGGTTCCAGGAAGTTAAGGTTCCCAGATTATGTGACAATGGCACAGGATGGTGGTAAGGTTGTCAGCCTTATGCACCGGCCACTTTTACCCCCAGGAAATACTCCTGGTACTCATTTCTGTTAGAGGCTGAGTCGACCCCAGGGCCATAGTGCGATCGGAAGGATTATGTCTATGAAAAATTCCAGTGACACCATCTGGAATTGAACCAGTGACCTTCCGATTTGTAGCACAGCACCTTAACCACTGTGTACAGTTTAAACATATATTAATAACAGATTAAGATATATTATATGAATAACAGTGTTAAAGTTAATGACAGGCAGTGATAGAGAAGTGAAATGAAAGATGTACTTAGCAGTATCAACACATTCATCACAGCTGTTTGAAGCATTTGTAGTGCTGAAGTGTGTGGAAGCTGTGCAGATTGCACCTTTACTATCTTGCTATGAAGCAAAATATAAACTACTGTCTGAAGTGACTATTAACTGCTTTTGCTAGCACGATAAGAACAGACTTAATTATATTACAGCACAGAGTTTGGAAAATGGAACTGGAAAATATGACTTCTTGTGATCATGTGTCACATACAAACCCATGAGCAAAATCAGTATATGTGGTGTGGCCAGATTACTTGCTAGTGGCAAGATATTAGGTTTTCACTGTGGTGTGGATGATGTATCCATTCTTCTGGGATGTGACTGTGTGTTACTAGGTATTTTGTTCTTGAAGTCTAGGGTCAGTGTAGTGGTTTCGCATCTTCAAGAGCTTAAATGTCCATTAAGAATGCTGGAGAACAGGTGGATGCATGAATGTAGAGGGATGGTGGATAATGGGAAACATTGGGAATCAATGAACAAGGTGAAGGTGATGTGGCATCACGTGCCAGAAGTATGGATACCTTTTAACGTGCGAGGTGTTGGCACATATCCTGTAGTGCATTGTTGGCACATATCTTGTAGTGCAATGTTGGCACATATCTTGTAGTGAGGTGTTGGCACATATCCTGTAGCAAGGTGTTGGCACATGCCCTGTAGCAAGATGTTGACACATCCTGTAGCAAGATGTTGGCACATATCCTGTAGCAGGGTGTTGGCACATACCCTGTAGTGAGATGTTGACACACATCCTGTAGCAAGATGTTGGCACATATCTTGTAGTGAGGTGTTGGCACATATCCTGTAGCAAGATGTTGACACATATCCTGTAGTTAGGTGTTGACATGTCCTGTAGCAAGATGTTGGCACGTATCTTGTAGCAAGATGTTGGCACATATCCTGTAGTTAGGTGTTGACATGTCCTGTAGCAAGATGTTGGCACATATCCTGTAGTTAGGTGTTGACATATATCCTGTAGTGATGTGTTGGCACATATCCTGTAGCAAGATGTTGGCACATATCCTGTGGTGATGTGTTGGCACATATTTTGTAGTGAGGTGTTGGCACATATCCTGTAGCAAGATGTTGACACATCCTGTAGCAAGATGTTGACACATATCCTGTAGCAAGATGTTGGCACATATCCTGTAGCAAGGTGTTGGCACATATTTTGTAGTGAGGTGTTGGCACATATCCTGTAGCAAGATGTTGACACATCCTGTAGCAAGATGTTGACATATATCCTGTAGTGAGGTGTTGGCACATATCCTGTAGCAAGATGTTGACATATATCCTGTAGTGAGGTGTTGGCACGTATCCTGTAGCAAGATGTTGACACATCCTGTAGCAAGATGTTGACATATATCCTGTAGTGAGGTGTTGGCACATATCTTGTACTTTCATTTTGCATTTGTTTCCCCTTTTTTAGAGGTCATTGTTTTGGCATGATGATATCAGTTCAAAATATACCTTCTTCAAGCTCTCTACTGTTCATGTTATCTCTACTGCAGCTGGATGTTCTGTTTTTGTTCCAGAAAACCAAGAGTCCAGACTGTGCGCCGTTGCCTTCCATTGTGATCTGTCCTCCAACCATTACAGGTCATTGGGTGTATGAGGTGGAAAAATTCCTGTCAAGGGATTACCTGAACCCATTGCAGTACATCGGACCGCCTGCAGAACGTGAGAAGTAAATTTCATGTCTACTGTCATGACAGACTAGGAACTACTGGCAGTGCATGCACCTCAGTTTTGGTGAGGGTAGGAGGATAATAGAAGTGATTTGAACTGTTCTTGGTAGCTTGTGGAGGAATGGCTGTGGTCTTCACCCCCGTAGTAAGAAAACCGATGCATAGCAGGCTAGAAACTATTGTAACCTTTAAACAAACAGGTTGGTATTTAAATTTTAGCACTTGTTTTGTGAACAACATATTACTTGAACAGAAAAAGATGAAATTATGATATAAACGACGTTTTGTGGAGCATAAAACAGATTATCCATCTTGTGTTAAATATGCAGTAAATTTGCGTATTGCCCAAATATATGATATGAATTTCTAGAGCTGTTTTCTTAACGATTGTTCGCAAATGTGAATGCGTGCCATTTAAAGATTAACTGATGTAAGGAACTATGAGACAGAAGTATTTTAATAACGTAAGTAAGCTGAAGGATCACAGTGACGGTGAACGTGTGTCGTCGTGCTGCTGTGACTGGCCGAACACCATCAGCATGTGGGCTGTATCACAGCTTTCACTTTTAGAAGAGTTTGTTTTTGGTACTGAATTGTGTTTCTGCATGTCAAGCGCAGGTTCTTCTTCATGGTTGACTATTAGAAGGGTCTTAATTTTAGTCCAGGATTGCGCAAATTGTCCACAAATCCAGGAGCCACCTCAATATTCTTGAAGCCAAAGGGGTGACGGAGGCAAGTTTGCATGCGCTGGAGACCCATAAACTATAGGCAACACCGTACAGAATTTAGTAGCCCAGGCGACTAGACGTTCAGGATTTATGCACCTCTCTTTTAGCCTATTCTCCAAGATTATATGGTATAAAGTTTTTTGTGAACCTTCCAGTGATGGAGTGAGTAAAATATGGGTTGGGTGCTTTCTTCTTACCCTGTAGAAAAACTAATCTTGGAAGCTATATGTTGTCAGTAGTACTGAGTTGTATTGTTGTGCTGTAATTAGATTCATTAATTTGGCTGAATGACCCGCAGGTTACGAAACAGGGTGAAGCATCACAACCTGGTGGTGGCCTCGTACGATATTGTCAGGAAGGACATCGACTTCTTCAGTGCCATCAAGTGGAACTATTGTATCCTAGATGAGGGCCACATAATAAAGAATGGAAAAACCAAGGTAACTTAACGTAATACATTTCAGTTGTCTTAAACTGGTTCATCTGGGCTGTGTACTTCATAAACAGTATATACTTGAGAATACTGTCAGAGTGATGATTTGTTTGTACACCAAGGCCTCGTTTTATGTTTCAGTTTTGTGCTAGAAAAAATGGTTGTAAATAAAAGAAAGCAGCCAGCCAAATATGAGAGGGTGCAAATTAAGGAGGGGGCACGCGGTGGCGCAGTTGGTTGAGGCACTGTGCTTCAAGCCAGAAGGTCGCGGGTTTGATTCCCGATGGCTTCATCGGAATTTGTCATTGACATAATCCTTCCAGCTGCACTATGGCCCTGGGGTCGACTCAGCCTCTAACAGAAATGAGTACCAGGAATATTTCCGGGGGGGGTAAAGGCGGCCAGTGCGTAAGGCTGACAACCTTACCACCTTCATGTGATGACTGTCTTGAATTCTAGGAGCCTCAACCCCCTGGAACCCTCAGGGCCTGTCCAGGCCTTTAATGGGATTGCTTTACCATTGCTTTACAAATTAAGAAGCGGTGTAAATTGATAGGGGCTGTTACAGCAGAAAGGTGTAAATTGATAGGGGCTGTTACAGCAGAAAGGTGTAAAACAAGGCCTTGGTGTATAGCAGTATGTGATTTATTATCTCCTGCATGTACTCCAGGTGTTATCCTGTCCATTATCAGGGAGCAAATACAGTCTACATACAGAATTTATTGAATGCATATAGCTACATATAGTACTGGTTCATAGTGTAGCTATGTGCATTCAGTAACTTCTGTATTTTTACTATATTTTCTCCTGGAAAATGGATTTCATAATGTCGTAAATATATAGGAGAAATAAAAACAGCAGTTACTTATTGTGTTGGTATTGACCTCAGTTCAATTTTGCATTAAAATTTTCAATCTAGAATAATTGGAACAAAGGCATTTCCATGTGTAGTCTGTGACTGTTTTGTTGCTGGCTACAGATATTGGATGCTAACAGCTGTCTGCTTGGTCCCTATCAGCACTCTAAAACACAAATATATAATATGGCCGTGTATGAAACAATTTTCCAATGATGTAGAATGATGTAGAATCCAAAACTGGCAAAATTTTTACAATTAAAAGGTACTATTAAGAGAACTATTTTTAGGAAAGTGAGAACGGAAACTATTTTGAAAATATACAACACCTTAGTTTTACCTACATTTTTATATGGGTCAGAAAACCGGGCTCTAACAGCTTCACAAAGACGAATTGAAGCGACACGGATGAAGTTATTGAGACTTGTGGCAGGTTACACCCTTTATGACTACATATGCCGCGAACTACAGATTACAGGCATACTAGACAAAATAGATGAATACAGTTGGAATTGGTTTCAACACTTGCAAAGAATGCCACAAAACTGAATCCCTTTGAAATCAGACTACTACAGACTACAAGGAAAGATTGGAAGACCGAAGAAACGCTGGAGAGAGCAGTTGTAACTTTGGGGACGGAACAGACCGTAGGGTTTAATCCTTGATGTTTGTGATGATGATGAAACATTATGACATTTGACCCACGCTCTTTAGCCAGACACTTACGGACCTACGTAAAGTTTCTGTTTGTGAAACCTTTACGTAACCTGAAATTTACATGTCAGAATTTAACCCACCCCTACTTGTTTATCACACCTCATTGGTTATATATATGGTGTTACATCGTCAGTGTACATGTGCAAAGTGTTATTTCCATCAGGTTTTTTTTTTTTCCATTTGAAACACACAAAGTAAAATACATTTAATGATTGAAGTATTAATAATTATTAATAGTAAATATAATATTAATGATATTAATAATTATAATGTTAATAATTACGTAAGTCTGAGTCATGTAAGTCACATGTTATATAACCTGGAAACAGTCTGTATTTGTTTTCCCTTATTTTTATTACAGCTTTTATTTAGCCTTGTAATTTTCTCCCATATTTTAGACAGGAGATGCCGTCACATGATTAGTGTTGTGATTAGGCTGTGGCTCAGAACAGGAGTGGCAGATTTTTCTTTTTCTCTCTCTCTCTCTCTTTCCCCCCCCCCAGACCAACTACAGCCTCCTGTTCTCTTGCTTAAGGGGATAAAGAAGCTGGTGGGGCATGAAACTGACCACCGATATGCATCAACTGCTGAGGTTAAGAATACATGATGCTATGCCTGTACTCACATACTGGGGTGCTGATAAGTCCTTAGCCCGACCAGGAAGGAGACAAGCTCGGAAGCATATCAGGGTAGCGCACAATTTCAACAACATCGAGACGCGAGCTGTCATCAAGTTCTGTTTCCTGCAAGGCAAGGCGCCGAAGGAAATTCATGCCATTCTCACAGAAACATTGGCTTGTTTCTTTCCTGGTCGGGCTAAGGACTTATCAGCACCCGTGTATATACTTTCATGGCATGTATGCGGACAACTTGGTGTCTAAAGGTGATGGGTAAAGTTGTCCTTGTCCATGCTAGGAAGGCGTATATGGGGAGCAGAGGCATAGCTCCATGATTCATTATTTAACTCCGGGGAAAGAACCCTCGGTACCCATTGAATAGGAGGCTGGGTGAGCCCCATTGCTGGTCTGGACATTTGGTGAAGAGAAAAACCTATTTCACTTGCCATGAATCGAACCCCTGACCATCTAGCCTTTTGCCTAGTTGCTATACCAACAACACTACATAGGCTGCACAACTTTACCTTGGCTCTGCAACATATTTTAGACAAAAGTTCATATTTCTTTACCAATTCCTTGTTACATTTTGTTGCATTATTCATTATCAGTAATTTGATATCTGATAAAGTGTTCACGTTTAGTTTTAATAACTTTTAATACTATGACTACTGATTTTTAGTGGTACATAGGGTCAATTGGGAAAAGAAAAATATCACTTTAAAGTGATTCCTGTTTCTGCCCATAAGGAGTTGCAAATAAACATTATTTAAATCTGTTCATGAAGAAGGCATATTTGTCTGGGCATGTCAGCTCATTCTGTTTAATGTAGCCCTGTAGCAAGCCAGTGCGGACATGCAGGCATTGAAGACATGAAGCTGTACTAATGCTTAATCTGAGTGGTAGATGGGGGTGAGTGGTCAGTGCTGCAACCTTGCTGCATTACTCCTGGGAGAGACAGGAGAAAGAGAGAGATGAAGCTGGGTGGGCCTCAGGGCTGGTCTGGAAGGGGTATGAAGCAGAGAAAATCTTTTGTCTCCATCCTGGATGGTCCAGCCCCTGACAATTCGCTCTACCATCTACACCATCCCAACTCCCTCACTGTGTTAAAGGCAGCTTTGTTATACTGTAGAGTTAAGTACGAGGGTGAGTCACAAGAAAACCTTAAATTGCATGTTGCAAGTGGGGCTGCCATCTTTACACTACTACTGCGCTGTTGTGTTGCATTCCTGCATTGTACTGCCATCTGTCGGCTACTCTTCAAACCATGAGTATCATTGTTGTCAACTTACAGACAATCGAGCTGTGTTTTGAAATTTTAATGAACTTTTAAGGTTTTCATTTGACTCTCCCTTGTGTTTTGTTATGACCGAAAACGTAGTTTCCATTTGCATTTCCCCACATTTCCAACTACGATTGGGTGCAGCAGATTCCTTGTCATTCGAAACATGACTGTACCATGTCATACAGTGAATGTGATTAGAGTATAAACACTGAATGTATTCGCGAAAACAGAAGAATAACAGTTGAAGAGGTTGCAGGAAGGCTGAATGTGAGTGTTGGTTCTGCCTATTCCCTGATTCATGACAGCCTTAAGTTCAGTAAAGTGTGTGCCAGGTGGGTGCCTCAGGAACTGATAGAGGAGCATGTGCGCAAGTGCTTAGACGTTAGTTCCCAACAATTGGCCCGTTATCGTGAAGAAGGTGACAACTTTCTGCAGCAAATAGTCACTGGTGAAGAAACATGGATTCACCATTACGAACCCGAAAGCAAGCAGAAGAGTATGCAATGAAAGCATCCATCTTCTCCTGTAGCAAAGAAATTCAAGACACATCCATCGGCAGGAAAGTTGATGTTGACCGTCTTCTGGGACTCTCAAGGGCCTTTTCTCGAAACCTATCAGGAGCGTGGAACAACTGTCACAAATGCAACGTATCGTGACATGCTTCAGAGAGAACTGAAACCCGCAATCCGCTCTAAAAGAAGAGGAAAACTGTCAAAGGAAATTTTGTTTTTGCATGACAACGCCCGCCCCCACACTGCAGCCCACACATTGGAAACCCTTAAACAACTGAAGTGGGAGGTGATGGAACACCCAGCTTACAGTCCGGATTTAGTGCCATTGGACCGCTCAAAAATGCTTTAGGGGAAGACGATTTTCATGTGATGATGATGTGAAAGCAGCGGTGCATCAGTGGCTACGCACTCAACCAAAAACATTTTTTGGTGATGGCATTAAAAAGTTGGTAGGACACTGGTAAAATGCATCGCAAAACAGGGTGACTGTGTAGAAAAGTGATGTCATTTGCTTTTGAAGTTCTTAATAAATAGAGTTAAAAAAAAGCGCGGAAACTTTTTGAAGAACCGTCGTAGTCCCTCAATTTGGCCTGTGTATTCAAATAAATGGATTGGAACTGTTTTCTGTCGGAGAATTTGTGGTCCACAGATGTGACCCACCGAAGTACTGAGAATCGTATTTTTCCGAAAAAAAATTTGGCCTGGTGTATGCACGGCAACAGATACTGGGGGTTCGGATGACAGATACCCTCTGTAATTAGGCACAGGACAACTTTCCAGGAAGTTGTTACATAATTTTTATTTTCATTGTTACACTGGGCATGTTGTTGAGTTACTCAATACACCAACTAATGCACTTTTATAAAAGTTACACATTAAAACACTAAAACTGCTCCGACATGTTTCGGTCCTAAGACATGCTGCCACAACACCCTATTAGTACAACGAAGTTAATCAGTGACTATTTTTAATGTGACTTTAGCAAGGAAAATATAGCTCCCTGATGATGGTCTTAGGACCGAAACATGTCGGAGCAGTT
>Ga0123354_10015686_pt1 | contig 11849 bp, 13 predicted proteins | sample TergutLab28metaG_2_FD_97872 | JGI IMG/M metagenome (GOLD analysis project Ga0123354, IMG submission 97872) | Labiotermes labralis P4 segment gut microbial communities from Petit-Saut dam, French Guiana - Lab288 P4 | ecosystem: Host-associated > Arthropoda: Insects > Digestive system > Gut ... | reverse complement strand
TGCTATCATTCAGTGCAGAATCTTTTGTCTTGCATGTTGCTGTCTGAAGATATAAAAATGAAGATATAGAGAACTGTGATTTTGTCTTTTGTTTTGTATGGGTGTGAAACTTGGCTGCTCACAGTAAGGGAGGAATGTAAGCTGAGGGTGTTTGAGAGTGGAGTGTTGAAGAGAATATTTGGGCCTAAGAGGGATGAGGTAACAGGGGAGTGGAGAAAACTACATTATGTGGATTTTAATGATGAGGAACTTAATGATTTTCTTTACCAAATATTATTCAGGTGATCAGATCGAGAATAATGTGAGCAGGGCATGTAGCACATTTTTGGGGGAGAGGAGGGTTTTGTTGGGGAATCCTGAGGGAAGGAGACCGTTTTGGAGACACAGGCATGAATGGGAGGTTAATGTTAAGAAGGATCTTATTGAAGTGTTGGGAAGGGTGGGGGTGGCATGGACTGGATTTGTCTGGCTCAGATAAGGATAGTTGGTGGTCACTTGTAAACGTGGTAGTGAACTTTTGGGTTCCATCAAATACGGGTAATTTCTCGACTAGCTGAGAACTGGTTAGCTTTTCAAGAAGGACTCTGCTCCACAAAGTAAAGAAGTCAGTAAGTAAGTGACCCCCCAGCAGCATTAGATTATACTTACTTTCTGTATTCTGTGTGTCCTACATATTTTTAGCAGTCTTTATATGTACCTTTAATCATACCAAGTTCCATACTAATATTTATGTACAGGTGACAGTATAGGGTCATTATGTTGTCTGAAAACTACTGGTTGCAACTTCTTGTACCCTGGTTTGTTGTATTAATGTAGCCTGCCATCCAGTCACCCACACGTGCAGGGCATTGGCAGCCCACAGAGAGACACAGTAGTGTACAGATACAATAAAGATCATGTAGTGTGCATGCTGATTTGTAGCGTATTTAACTGAGGAGGTGCTTGTTTCTGTGCAGAGTTTTGCATCTGTTGAGGACCTGATAGAGAATTACCAGGCTGAGAAGTTAGTGCTGTACAGTGGGGGTAAAAAGGTGGGCCGCACAGTGCTGACAACTTCACCACCTCAGGGTTACCATCACAGCATGTGATCATGTACGGCAGGCATGAGAAAAGAGGCTGCACAGTGCTGACAACTTCATCACCTCAGGGTTACCAACACAGCATGTAATCATGTATGGCAGGCATGAGAAGAGAGGCTGCACAGTGCTGACAACTTCATCACCTCAGGGTTACCAACACAGCATGTAATCATGTACGGCAGGCATGAGAAGAGAGGCTGCACAGTGCTGACAACTTCACCACCTCAGGGTTACCAACACAGCGTTGTTTTAGTGTAAATACAACTCAGTAGAGGGGAAATGTATACCCTGCATTTTGGTCAGCATGACAAAGCAGTGCTGACTGGCTCATTGTATTTGTTTAATGATCACCTATCATCTGCAGGATTTATGAATTCCTCTTGACGAACCTCTCGGTCATGACATGTGACTCCTGAAGGACTGCAGTGGGGACAGTAGTCACAGTTTGGCACAGCATCATTAAAAGTGTAATATGGACCCTTGAGCGCACACGGGTTGTGAAGTGCCACACTGAGTTTACACAGAAGGTACAGCAGTGTACATTGACAGCCCACCATTGCCCATGTGTTCAGTTTCCATTTGAAGCTGCAGAACTCACATCTCAGTTGCCAGTAACCCCAGTGGCTCACCATCCATTGCTGAAACCAGTGCAACTGGTGCAGATTTTTGATGACTAGTCAACCTTGAGTCACGACTGTTACAGTCAGTCAGAGTGACAGTCACCACTGGGCCTCAGTCCAAGTCCCGCTGTGACATCTCACATTTCGAAGTGATCAGAACTGACATTCACATATGTCTGTTAAGCAACTTACACGGTACATGTGGATGTGTTTCTACCCACAGTATGGTCATCCTCTGGAGGAAGTATTGATTAACATACATAAAATTGTCAAATCAGCCTGTAGGGTGTGAACTGCCCATAATATTTCTTCTGATAGCCAACATATTCATGTCACATTGAACACGAAGTGTATTATCACAATTACAGGAGCCTGCCGTTGGTCCCACTCCACAGGCATATGCACGCGCGCGCACACACACACACACACACACTCCCATTTCATGCATAACCTCCCATTTAAGTCTAGTTGTTCCAAGTGATCTCTTGTTTTGATTGTATGACTATACTTTGTATGCTTTCATTAGCCCATGCATGCTGTATATGTAGCTCTTGTCACTCTCATTGGATCCCTGTAATATTTCATAACAAATAAAATTTATCAGACTCATTATGAAACATTTTACAGCCTGCTGTCACTCTTTGCTTGTGCATTGCTGTGTGTCTGTGTCTTGCAGGCTTGAAGTGCAATATGAAGAGAAGTTGAAACACAACACAGCTAATGACCAATGCATCTCCAAGCATTACACTTTGAGACAAACTGCATGCAGAAGACCCAAACTTCTACTGGCAGGAAGACAGAGAGGCCCCACACAGGGTGCAATGACAAATGTCATGATGCTTCGACCAGAAATCACATTGAGCCACGCAGTCTGCAACCCATCACTGTACTCGCACCTTTGACATACTTTGTGATGAATAAATCAGTGTTATTTAACACACACACACACACACACCAAATCTGCTCCTGCATAAGCTGTGTACAGCTGTTAATGGCTTGGTCCTTCTAATACAAAATGTGCTGTGTTGGGAACAGACATGAATACCAGGAAAAAAATTGCTATTTGTATCTGGACACTTAAAACTTATCCAGTTCACTGCTTAACATTGCAGGCCTAGAGGTTGGGTCAGTGAAGGTAAGGATAAATGATAGGAATATTTGTTATTGATACTGCAAGAAGAGTTGAGATAGTGTGACATGATGTGTGAAAACATTAGCTGCAGAATTCCATTTGGAAACTCTGTGATAATACTGTGGAATCAGAGTCCTTCTTGATAACATAACAGTTTCTTGGCAAGTCAGGAAATGCCCCACATTTTGAGGAACCTGAAGGTTCTTACCATGTTCACTTGTCCCTATCCTGAGTCAGGCCAGTTGAGTCCATGGCCACCAAGCCTATTTCTTTGAGATTTATTTTGTTGTTGCCTTTTCATCGATGCCTGCTCTTCCAGTTGCCCTCTTTCCCTCAGGTTTCCCCACCAAAACCCTGCAACCACTTCTCCTTTCTCCCATATGCCACATGTCCTGCCCATCTCATTATTCTTGATTTGATCAGCCAGTCATGTGTTGAGGATCATAAATCTTGAAGCTCCTCATCATGAGCTTTGTTACTATCCCCTATTAACTCCACCCCCCCTAGGCCCAAAGTTCATCCCTAAGCTTTCTATTCTCAAACACCCTTAGCCTGTGTTCTTCCATCAGTGTGACAGACCAAGTTTTACACCCATATAAAGCAACAGGCAAAATTAGAGTTAGAATAGAATAGACAGTGGGTTTCAACCTTTCAGTCCTGATGCACGTAGGCCTTGTGCTCCTTAGACTGATGTGCAAGTCATGGGAATCCTGTCCTTTATTTCAATAAAGTTTCAGATTGCTTCCAGACTTAGACTTCAACATCCTCAGGTTCCAAGAAAAAGGAACCCAGTTAAATATGTCTTGGTTGCACCAAAACTTCACACTCACAGAAAATGTTTGCTGAGGTTTCGTCCTTTGCTGCACCCCTACACAAGGCGCTGGTCATCAGTCCCATGTAGACAGACAGATTGGTGTTTGGGTTCGGGACCTCACAGCCCCGATGCGCCTAGACCTTAATGAAGTGCCCTTTATGTCCCATATCAAATCATGGGAGCCCCGTAACTTTGCTAAAGTTCCAGATGGCCCCCAAGCTTAGACTCTTAATATCCTCCAGTTCCAAGAAAAAGGAGCCCAGATATGCATGTCTGAGCGAGGCCAAAGCCTCGCATTCACAAAGAATGTGGGCTGAGGTTTCCTCTCTCACTCCATACGTCCTACACAATGGACTGTCTAGCAGCCCTGGTAGGTGAAGATGTCTCCTCAGGGTGTTATGTCCCATAAGAAGGACAGTTACAACCCTGGATTGAGTCCTATTAAAGGTCAGGAATTTAGCCTAGGTACCCAGACTAGGTCCCGAGATTAATTCTCGAGCCTGTCTTTGGGTGTCACCAAGGCCTCGCCATTTTGCCAAATGCTGGTTAACTAACCACTGATCAAGCCTTTTTTGTATGTCTCGTCTAGAGACCCCCAAGAACAGCTCGGTTCCAAGAAACCTCATAGCAGAGCTGCCCCAAGTAAACTCGTGGGTAATTTCATTACCTCGTACTCCAGCATGTCTGGGGACCCAATATAGCCCCACTGCATGATGGGTAGAGATACCATTCAACACCTTTTGGCACTGATGGACCAAGGGGGAGACGTTGTTCTGACCGCCTTGAGAGCTTTCAAAGCCGCTTGACTATTAGAGCAGATATGTATTTCTCCAGTCTATTCTGAGATTGAATTTCATAGACAAAGGCTAAAATAGCAAATATCTCAGCCTGAAAAACTGTTGCATATCTGCCTACGGAAAAACTGAGCCTTCTTCATACCGATTGCCCATAGACTCCAGCCCTGGTCCCCTCCCTCATCCTGGACCCATCTGTAAACCAGACGAGCCCTTTGACTGCAGGTGGAGTGCCAGTTGCTTTAGTCCAATCTTCCCTCATCAGCATGATAACCCTATATTGGGGTTCAAGATTGAATGCTATCCTCATAATGTCAACCCCCATATTAAATATGGGATCTGACTGTTGAAGCCTTATCAGAATACTACTGTGTCCTCTATTGGGATGTCGGTAAGACCAACATCCCAGACTCCAGAGTCGATGCGTAGCTGACCTCGTCAGCCCCATTATGTAGAGACATCTTTTGAGGGTGTGGCCGGCAACTGCTCTGGATTGTGTCCTGTTGAAGGACAGTAACCTGGTCTGATCAGCGGCAGGACTAGGGTCCGAGATCATTTTTCGAGCAGCCTGTCTCTGAGTGCTGGTAAGACACTGCGAGATTGTTGTGTGCTGGTCACCGGGCCAGAACTTAGTCTCTTTCTTGACATTCTGCCTCAAGACCCCCCAAGGCTGGTTCTGGTCCAACAAACTGATGCACAGATCACTTCCTTGCAAGCTCATTAGCAATTTCAGTTCCACATATTCCAGAATGTCTGTGGACACACAAAGGGCCCCACAGAGTGGTGGTGGATATATTATTCAGCACCCTTTGGCACTGCCATACCAATGGCAACATTGCTTTAGCAGCCCAAAGAGCTTTCAAAGCTGCCTGACTATCAGCGTGATGTCTTGCTCTGATCTAACATTCATTTGAATTTTGTAAACACAGGCCAGGATAACATATATCTTGGCCTGGAAAACTGTAACGTGTCTTCCTAGTGAGACAGTGAGCCTTCTACCCATAATTGCCCATAGACTCCAGAGCCACCCCCCCCCCTCCCCTCCTAGACCCATCTGTGTACCCCTAGTTGCAGTAGGAGACACCAGCCTAAGTTGTATATTGGCTCCATAATGTTGTTACCCATGTTACAATATGGGGTATGACTTTTGAAGTTGCATCAATATACTACTGTGACCTCGGCTGGGGTGAAGGTACCAGCACTCCACACTCCAGACTTGATGTGCAGCTGACCTTGCCTTGCCCTGAACCACGGAATCCAGTGGAGGAAAGACAATGTTGGCCTCCATCATGCCCATTATCTCTAAGCATAAAACTCTTTGGATCCTACTTAGCCCTTTCTTGGCTCTGGCTGTCAGTCAGGTCAAAATTAGAGTTATTAATATTTTAATCTTCATATTTTTGTCTAGCATGTGGAAAGTCAGAAGATTCAGGAAGGAATGCTAGCAGGTATGCCTACTCTTCAGTCTACATTCAGTTGTTCATGAATACAGTTCTGATTTGTTAGTGTGGTTTCCAAATGTTTGAAGTTTTCTGCACTCTTAAAGGATTGTTACTAATCTTTATGTTGTGATATTTACCTGCATACTGTTTGCAAGACATGAACACATTTAATTTTCTTACCGAGTATCTGCATTCTCCTGTCATGCGAACAGAAACGTGTGCTAGGCAAGTCGCCGAATGACTCCTCATTATTTAAATTTTAAAAAAAGTTACAAATTGACAAAGCTTTCAAATTAGACAGATCGTTTGGAATACTGTCACATAGTGTTTAGTAACGAGAATCGTGTTGATTTTGACAGGTGTGTTACGAGAAATAATTCATGGTTTTTATCTTTGTGAAAAGAATGTACCACTCATGTCAAAATTCTGATAAAGATTTTAAAAAAACGAAATTACATATTCCCAGGTGCAGTACATCTGTTAACAGACCCATGAAAAAGATTACTTTCATATACAAAAAAAAAAACCGAAATGGTGAGCGGTGGTGAATCAGTAGCCAGATAGTCAAGAATGTTTTAATGAAATAGGATATTTTCGCCAAGCTGGTCGCGAAAGAAGTTCCTTGACAAGAGGTAAGTCAACAGTAATTGACTTGTTCCAAATGCTGACATTTAGATAATGATTACTGGCGTATATGTAGGTGAATGCGAAAAAGAAACTCGTTATTTTACGTACAGGCAGTTTCCATGGTGTCATTTCGTATACACAGCTTGCGTACAAAGCGAACTTCATAAGCAGTGATTACCACGGCCAAATAAATCGTATTAATTTTGAGGCCTTCGCTTGTCTGGGATGTTAACTAGCATAGACTGGTAGTTGGTTACTGACGTTTCGGGACAGTGTAAATGTCGTATCTTCGGGGTCACACAATCAGTTCTGAAGTATCGGTACTGTGAATCTAACAACATTCTTAGCGACTTAAAAGGTTTTGTTACGTTTTTCGGGAAAGAAACTAATACTACGTGATGACAGAGTGTTTTCTGTTGTTAGTAGATTTACGCCCTTAGCAGGGATGGTGTGTTTTGATATTGCCGGGGTCCCGAACGATACATAAGTGTTTCGCTGTTATTCTTGAGCGTGGCTTGTTTCCGCGCATTATTCACTGTTGCAAAGCGAATGGTTTGTATTTAACAGCAATGCTTTGACATTCGATCATGGTGCGGTGTGTGCAGCGTGGTACTCGTCTTTCGATTAGCAGTTAAAAGTGAATGTTGCATTTTATACATGTGTATATATATTTCTTATACCGACCACAGAACAGACAATTTGCCTGTAAAACATTATTTTATAAAAGAAAAAATGACTAGCATTATTCATTCGTCGGGGGGAGGATCAGGATCAGATCAGTCGACAAGTACGAAAGGTTAGTGTCTTAGTACAGGTAAGATTCTTCGAGGGGTTATTGATTTCAGAAAGGGTGCGAATCTGTGCTTTATCTTTTTTCGTATGTATATTTAATGTTGGAGGAAAGTGACATAACTTTAACGTGGCCTGATGCGAGAAGGTACTTGCTACTGGAAGGCACATTTAGAATGCGGCGTATTGAGAAGGAAGACAGATGAACGTTCAGCCTTTGGTTGTTATTTTAACACATTCCCGTCATACCTGTATTAAAACGCATTAATTGGATACTTCTGTGTTCTGTTACGAACGGATAGTCGTTAAATGACGTGTTGACTTGTGTTGAGTGGGTGGTCTGTCGTTTTGTGTGAGTGAATTGAGTTTCAAATACATTATGTTTATTACCGATGAATGACGTATGAACACTGTGCAAATGCAGGCAGGGATGTGTGAATGTACACTGCACACATGCGAGATTATTACAGTTTCCATAATGGTTATGGTGATTATGATGAGGGTAACATGGTGTTGTCATTCATTGAATTGTTGTAGGTGAGGAGGTCGTTTGTTTATTTATTTTAGTTTCTTTTTTAAATGACTGGCAAGTGCAACAGTATTTACTGTTTTGACAGCTCTCAACTGTACAATCTGCCTGCCACAGGCAACTTTGTTACAGAGATCCAGAGCATGATGCATGGTTTTGGAGATGCCCAGACACCATTACTGGAGTCTGCGACTCTTATAGAGACCGTTGTGCAGCAGCAGCAGTGGGCCCTTATTAGCCAGGCAGCAGATGTTTCAATAATGCGAGGTGCAAAGTCCATTGGCCCAGAAGACATCTTATTCTTACTAAGGAAGGATCCTGTAAAAACTCACAGACTCTTAAAGTACCTAGGTACATCAGCATTACCTGTGGCTTAAACCTTTGAAGCATTCTATTAACCTAAATAATATATGACAAATCAGTTTGCATCTCTCAGAAAATACTGTGCAAAGATGGGCCAGTCAATAATGTTTACAAGAATTAATCACTAGTTGGTTTGAGAATTATATGAAACATATATTATGCTCTGTGTTCAAAATGCAGAGAATTTTTAACATTAATTAGAGCAGGAGGTATCATAATTTGCACTGTGTTTTAAAGGGTTATGATGCTTATTCTATACTGTTTATCAAGCTGGATGTTATGTAACTGAAGTTTGTTGAGGAAATTCCACTCGTAACCGTACTTTTGCAACTCATGAAGGTGAAATACCAATTTGTGACAGTTTGCTTATGCAACTTTGCATAAGCAAACTGTCAGTGCTTGTCTGCAGGTTTAATGTTTTGAATTGAAAGAAGTTAATTGATATAGGAAATACAAACTATGTGAAGAAGAATTGTCTTAGCTGAAGTATTCCTTCTGATAGTAGCATTTTCTAACATGTTTCCATGTACTGGGTCACTAAATAACATAGATTAAAAAATGTCTGGTTTTTCACATGGCAGTCATTGCTTAAGTTTTCTGGAACGTGACACTGTCATTGCGTGAGTGGGTGCCAACAATTTGAAGGATCATGGTGTTTTTGACATTCTTGGACTACAGGCACCATGGTCGTATGACACACCAGGAACCACTTGCCAACTGACATGACATGACATCCCAGAAGACTTGAGTCATATGCAGTGTGGCTGTGAGAACCTAAACTCTTGCACTTATGCTTCAGTTACTGTGATGAACATCCGTCTGTATGGTGTTACGAAGGACCCTGAATACCAAATTTTATCAGTGTGCAACAGGTGTTGTGCATATTTGTGTAAAATTAATTCAAACAAAATCTGCATAGAACAGTTTGAGCTGTGTGTGACTGCATCTCATTCTGTTTTGTACTGGGTACTTTTGAGTGCATTGTGTTATGAATTATGCTGGGTGTGGCTTCATTATGTTGCATTTTGTGCTGCTTATGCATCTCATTCTGCTCTGTGTTGTGGCAGCCATGAAAGATCTAAAGAAGAATATCAGTGGTATTCTTCAGGACTCTTCATTAGATTGGGACGTTACACTGGAGACATCTAGTGCATCTGGAAAGAAGCAAAGTCTTGTGTGCATGGAGTTCCTGAAATCAATTGACCAGACAGGTGAACTCACAGATACATCTGTTGTTCCATTTGATGTGGTCAAGTATGAACGGAATGTTCGTGCTGAGCGTTCTTCACGCGTTCTGGATGATGCCAAGTGAGTGCTGTTGCCTCAAACTGATGCTGTAGTTAATTGTTAGTTCCCACTGTGTGGCCAGCAAGTAGTTTATGTCATTGCTAGTAATATAGGAATGAGGAGTGATGGGGATAATTGGAAATTACGGTATCCAGACAACAGTCTGTGACAAAGAAGTGAAAACAACAAAATTATGGTTGTGTTGCAGATACCACATTGAACATTTTGATGATAATACTTAGTAAGTGTTGAAGTCTATGTGGGATTTGTGGTGGACAAGGTGATAGTGAAACAGGTGAGACAGGTTTTTCTCTGAATAGTTTGATTCTCCGTCTGTCAGTATCATCACACGAATGTTCCATACTCATTTGTCTGTCACCAGCACTGTACAGTCTGTCAGTTGACTGTTGTTAAATGGCATGCCTGATGTAGCAAAATGCAACAGCAAACAAAACTAAACAGGTAGAACTGCTGGGCGACAGCTGAAGTTAATATTCATTTAGCAATTCAAGTCAGAACAAAATAGCTTTTTTAGTTTTAAGACTAGGTTTTATTGTAATTAAGCACTGATACGTTGTTTAATAATTACAAAAAAATTATGTAGCAGGCTCTGATATAACGTAATCCATTAGTAGTTGTAGATTATGTGGCGATTGAGCCAGATAGTTGGGTAATGGCACCATGTGGATATGGCCTGTGTTACCAACTGTTGGTATGAAGGCACCTCATGGTTATGATCTGTGTTGCTGAGTTTTTGAAGTAACTTGTACAAGGATTCTTCAGTTGTAGTCATGAAATGGCACGATAAAAATATTCGGTATTTTCATCTTTATGTTGTAGAGAATTAACCTTAAAAATGTACATATTATGGGAATTATCTTTCAGAATTTTAAAATTGTACACGAATGCTCCAGTTTTTCATACTGGTACAGTATGCATGGTATGTAGACACTTGTAGTTTGTTTTATGAGTATCTGGTCAGACACACACACACACACACCACACACACAAAACCTAACAGGGTGTCTTCCCCTTACTATATTTTGTATCCCTCTTGCAGGTATCTGGATTTTGCAAATGCGCGTAGAGCATCATTTACCAGCCTGAAATCAGCGGCAAAGTTTCGTGAGTGGCTGCGATTAAGATCAGACAGCAGCACTGAAGCTCCAAAAATTGGCGGTGTTACTTATGATTTACTAGGTGAGGCAGTTACATGAATTTTAGTTTCTTTGTGGCTGATACAAGAATATGTTGCAACTGGCACAAAATAAATTAGAGGGTGATTTGATTCAACCTGTCAGTAATATATTTGCATGTTGGCTCTAGTAAGAGTTCACTGCAGTGTGAGGGTATCAACAGATTGCTCAGCAAAAAATTCTCTCATCTACTTTCCAAAAGATCTACGATATAATCAACATCTATACGCATTCCCATTACCCTTCAGTATAATCCAGTTATTTCTACAGGTGACATACAACTCAATTTGTACACAGATCGCTCGCAACCTGGTAACTCTTCTGAGTAATTTTGACGTGTGTGTGTGTGTGTGTTACCTGCAGATGGTCCCTGCAGACCCACACATGTCATAAGACAGTCTCCCCTGTACGTAGTAAACAGCGCTTAGTTGTGGTGGATGGCATCTTCCTTCCTTCCTTCCTTCCACCCTCCCATCCTCCCTTCCTCCCTCTCTTCCCCCTCCCTTCCTTCCTCCTGCCCTCCCTCCCTCCCACCCTTCATTCCTTCCTTCCTTCCTTCCTTCCTTCTTTCCTATTGAAAGTTACCTTGCTTTGTGTTTTCAGTTGTCAGAATTTGCATCTAATATCAACATGTGTTCTTCTGTTGTTATTATTATTATTATTATTATTATTGTGTAATATTCATGTCCACTACCGGCTGAATATGTAGTTTACTGCTGGAATGAACACAAATATACTGACAGTGCAGAACATTATGCCTGTGTCAGAATGATGGGGGAGGTTTCTTTAACAATGATTTGCACCATCTTGCTAAAATTGTGGAGTCTAACAGTGTAATTCTGATGACAGTGACCCCGTAGTTGTTTGTACTTGGACCTGAAAATTGTGACTTGGAATACATTGCTAAAAAATGTAAAATTGCAACTGTTGAAAGAGTTGGGTCATTGGTGGTGGGGTTGGGGTGGTGGGTGCAGTGTGAAATGTATTGTAGTGTGCTGGGGTGCGGGTGGGGTGGAGTGTGAAATATATTGTACTGTGCTGGGGTGGGGGGGGGGTGGGGGGTGTGGGAAGTAGATAGTTGTGGGGTGGGGGGGGGGGGGGGGGGTGGGGTTTAAAGTATATTTTGGTGGGGGGGGGGGGGGGGGGGGTGCAGCATGAAATATATTGTAATGTGCTG
>Ga0123354_10015684_pt1 | contig 11851 bp, 7 predicted proteins | sample TergutLab28metaG_2_FD_97872 | JGI IMG/M metagenome (GOLD analysis project Ga0123354, IMG submission 97872) | Labiotermes labralis P4 segment gut microbial communities from Petit-Saut dam, French Guiana - Lab288 P4 | ecosystem: Host-associated > Arthropoda: Insects > Digestive system > Gut ... | reverse complement strand
TGGCGGACGCTTGTGAGTACGGTAATGAACCTTCGGGTTCCATGAAATGCGGGGAATTTCTTGACTAGCTGCAAACCAGTTAGCTTTTCAAGAAGGACTCTGCACCATGGAGTAAGTAAGTAATGTCATATGTCTTCCACACTGCAGGAATTAAGCAAGCTGTTGGCAGATGGCTTCCTATGGTATAATGTGCATAACAAATTTTGTAAAAATTGATCAAGTGGTTCAAAAGATGAAATGGAGGACAGGCAGGCACAATGGCACAGCAATGAATGTTGGCTCAAAATATTATTGCATAAGCATAGTGTTCCGAGTCCATTTCACTCTTCACATAGTTTATTCTTATTATGTGACATATATTCTACCAGCATCATTTCCTCATCGCAAGTAAACATTTACCACCGATTATGGAAGTAAAACCAAACAGAAACACATCTTGCTGCATCACTAGACACAAACCAAATGGTAAAAACAGCAGTCATTGGAGTGGACACATGCAATATAATGCAGCATATGCAGTGCAGATCTTACTGCACCAGCAAAACCACTCCTTCAGGAATGTGTTCAGCAGTGGTTTGTGGTAATAACCCTGTTAACTGGGAGTCCTACTGAACTTAAACGCTGTTTCATATTCAGTGTGGAGGTCTCCAATGACAAGTCACCAAAATGTTTTAATTTTTCTTAATGAAAATTATGGAGTATATATTTCTACAGCCATTTTCCATCATGCCATCAGACTTCCAAAATTCCTACACCAAATTACAATACCAAGCAACATAAGAAAAAAACTTCTATTCACTGGGTAACAAAAGTACTTTCCCTGGGGAAAAAGAGTGGCCAGGTCATAAGGTTGACCACTCAATTTCTTACAATGCTAAGGTAAACACTTTATTGTACAGCATTGAAAATGCCACTGCAACCACTGATAGATGAGGTTTCTTTTCATTTTAAATAGCTATTCCTGCATGTGTTCATACTGTACATTGTATTTCTCACACTTTAAAGCTAAACCTTCAATTTAACAAATACACCCATTAGAATGAGTTCATCTACTCCTTCCTTCACACAGTCTTGAAGCAATCCACCTACTTCACACAGCTTAGTTTAGGACCCTACTTAAAATTTGCTCATTTTCATATTATATTTATCTACCCCCTTCACAAAAAAAAAAACCAATGCACAAACATGTGTGCTAATCTATGCAAAAGTTGTCTTTGTGGACTGTGCATCCTGTGCAAGCCTTATCACATCATAGACCCATGTAAGTGGGCAGACATGTGTAGTCTCAGATTTCTATCAGGATTCAAATGTCATATTACACACTGCAGCATTTATGAAGAAACAGCTTATTGCTTCTCAGAACTGTAGACAACAGCTCAAAGTCATTAGCCAAAAAATGCTCTAAAGCAATCTGCTTTATTCTGATAAACCAACAAAAAAAAAATTTCTTTCACAGTGTTTTAAATTGTATTTGTTGTAAATTTTTGCCAGAAAAGATTCAGTAAACAATGATCAGAGTGAATAACTTCCTCAAATAAAACTTAATTCTGAGGATTTGAATGTAATTCTTGTATGTTGTAACTGTAACATCTGAACCATTTTGCAATTCAGTTCATTTCTCTTGTCAAGAAAAGGAACATTCAGGCATAAACATGCAGCCCACACACAATTCGCCTTCACAGCTGCAGCCAGAAAGCTTTGCGAGAAATGACATTCTAAAACCTTAGACTTAAATACTGACAAAAGAATTCGGTAACATACAGACTTTCATGACACTATTATTTACGTTCAGGAGATAAGGATACTTATCAATTTTTCTGATGTGCTGCAGACTGCTCTTTATATTTTTAACAAAATTTCATTTAATTCATAACGTAACTTTAATGGGTTCCAATAATATCCATGCGCTAAAATTTAAACGGTCTCATGAGAAAACTTTGTATGGCTAGAGGAATTACTTCGAGTGAAGGGCTGGGCATAAAGGTTATTCAACATGTGAAGCAAGCAGTCACTTATAGCTCCCACTAAAAGTCAATCATCATTATGCAGGCTTGGCATCCAGTAGAAACCATGGTTCTACTCTGACAACATGACTCTGAAGCCACAGACTGATAAGCACACAAAGAAAACAGAGACAAAAAATAATACCTGAAAATGAATTCCTTCTACTTAAAATTTAAAGTACTTGAAACAACAGCAGCACACTAATGTATGCGGAATTTCAATATATCAAGGTAATGAGAAGAAAGCAGATATCTATATTCCAGGAACATGTGTCTAATGAAACGCTTGGTAGGATCAATCAAAACATGCCGAATCAAGATGATGTGTCACTTTATTGCAAGTGATCAAATGATGGAGGATGAAAGGGCAGGACATGGAGAAATGAAAAACACACACAAAAATGTCATTGAGACATGAAGGAAAAACTACACAAAGACTGGAGCAACACAACAAAATGAATATTACCAAAAGTAAGCGGATAGCTTTGGATTGGATTCAGCTAGCTCAAGATCAGCCCTGGGATTCTTGGAAACTACTGGTGAACTTGTGTAATTTCTTGACCAGCTACATGACTATCAGCTTCTCAAGTTGGCCTCTTCTTCCATGGAGATAGTACATTCATTCTTAACCAATCACATTATTCTGACTCACCTGCAAGTAACATTTAAGCAGAGTTGTATCTATGATCTGCAGAAGCTGCTGTGTTGACTTGTGGTTAATGTTATTCTGCTTATCACTCTTTGTGTTCACCTTGCTGTCACCCATCAGTTTGTGTCGTACCTGTAACATCAAAATGCACCCACCACTGATGACATTCCTTTTATGTCAAAAAATAATAATTACCAGGTCTGTTAAACCCCAGTCTAAAGTAACAATATTTCTGTTCTTTAGAACATTAGTTGCAAAGTAACCACAGCCAACTAACAACAGTATGAAATTTGCCAGTCTTCTCAATAAACTCACTCCACGTCATAATTTTAATCCATGTGCAGTTTCCACAGGCTATAAGTGAAAGGCAAACCTGTCCCTATGCTATTATTGCATACTTCTAATGTTGCAACAGGATTCTGGAATGTATGTTCCTAAAAATCTTTGTGGATGTATATGCAAACTTCTGAACTAATATCCAACAGTAGCAAAGCCCTTCCCTTCTGTAGTGTTCTATAAATATTCAGTATCTTTTGGTCCACATACTTACCTGGAACTACTTTTGCATGCAAACATTAAAAGGATGCAACCACAAAACTGAAATCACCAGTTAAAACTATTACACCGTCTGTTACAAAATCAGCAATGAACATAAGCAGAATAACACTAGAGCTCTACTTCTTGATAGTTTGTTGATTAAATTACACATGGTATAACAAACAGCAAACTACCTGATTTAAATTAGTTATATACACTACGTACATGAGAAAAGCATTATTACCAACTACTCCAACATGTTCAGCTTTTTCCCCAAGATACTCTCAAAGAGACTTCCAGAGAAACAATTGTTTAGCCAGTACGTAAGTTTTACAATTTCATAATTCTTTATAAAGATATGTAGTTAATATCAATTAAGGTTAAAATAAAGCACAGGGGATGGACAAAATAATGGAAACAACCATGAAAGATACATGCTTCTTTGTTAATAAGGAGTTGGGCCACCATTTGCCTGTAAACAGTTTGTACCCTTCTTGGAATAGACTCATATAAATTCTGCATATTCTCTAGTGGAATACTGTACCACACTTCATGAAGAACATCTTTTAATTGCTTGAGAGATGATGGCGGAGGGAATCTGCTTCCCACCCTACTCTCTATAACTGACCAAAAGTGATTCAATGATATCTAAGTCTGGCCATTGTGTTGGCCAGGTAAGATGTTGACGTGCATCTTTTTGCTCCTCAAACCAAGTGAACACCTCTGGCTGTGTGTAGGGGCAAATTACACCTTGAAAAACTGCACCCTTGTTAGGAAACAACATCTGGACCATAGGATACACCTGGTTACCTAAAATGTCCTTGTAGTCACTGGCAGCAATTGACAATTCAGAATAATTATAGGACTGGTAGAATACCAAGACATTGCTGCCCAAATCAAGACAGATCTGCCTCCATGTTTCACAGATGGAACCAGGCATTCAAGATTATAGGCTTCCTTGGGCATTCTCCAAACATAAATCCAGCCTGATGTTGGGAACAACATGAAGGACGACTCATCTGGCTATATTACGTATTTCCAATCATCAGACGTCCAAGTTTTATGATCATCAACCCATCCTTTCCACCTTTTAACATTGGTTTCAGAATCAGAGGATTAGAAATTGCAGCTCTACTGTGGATGTATATTGAGTTCTGCTGTCACCTGTGCTTCAGTAGTTTTATGATTTTTAAACATAATTCCTCTTAAATATACAGTGATCCTTTAACTTAGTTTTGGTTTTTGGCCACTATTCCTCGTGCCTGATTATGTATTCCTATGATTTGTGTATGATGTCATAACCTCGGAAAATGCTGATCTGGATACACCGAAGAAAGTAACTGATTTGGTTATAGATGCTTCAGCTAAACATGCACCAAGAATCTGTCCTGTTTGAAAATCTGACAAGTCTCCCATTTTGCAGTACTTTGATACAAACTGTTACTAAACACCATCTGTAATGCATTAACACTGGCACTACACAGTGTAAACAAACAAAATAATAATGTAAGATATTCACATCTACAGTTCTTTCAGTGCACCCAACACATACAGTTCTATTCCTATACTGTCTAGTGTTTCCATTATTTTGTCCATCTCCTGCATATGTTACAGCAAAAGTATACAATATACATCATACATTAAGGAATATGTCAATAAAACAGTGACAAAATCCATTTTCTGGGTTGTTGTTTAAAAATTTCTTGTCCACTTAGTTCATGTAATTAATTTAACTATTATATACACAGCTTGAAATTAAGCATTAATTTAAGACAGCAAAAAATAATTTTGAAGAAATAAATCACTCCAACCATGGTCAGGTAGGTACTGTATATGTCTCCTGCTCAAAGTACACAAAATGCATACTGGTACATTCTGGAAATGGGAAGTCTAAATCAATAAGTACATTAACAATAAATCCATAAAACTGTTAACCAATAAAATGCAATACAGTTCATTTCACTCTCTCTTACTTCCAGTATATTTGGTATATCTGACCATTAAAAAACAGAACCCAGGAAAGAAAGATATACAAACATAAGTTAATACAGAACACCACCAAAGATCAATAGTTATGGATTTACATTCCCTATGTGAATTCAGCCTTCACCACACGGCATTAAAGCATTATTACGAAACAGGTGAAAACAAAGTAGCTCTCAAACAGAAAACATCTGAACACAGTTTTGAATTAAACATTAAAATACTGAATGATAAATTTACAAAACCCATTTTTAAAATAGATGGTTTCATCATAAATAACAGCTACTAGATAGTACAATAAGAAATACAGTATCTAAACTTACATAATTTATGAAATCTCACAAACACAAAAAAGGATATGCATACTCTTTATGCATAATTTCCTCTTTTTAAAGTTTTTATCTGACAGCCTGATGATGGTCCATTAAGTGGACAGACACATGTAGCTGTGTTACAATAAAGACAATGTGTTTGACAGAATGACTCGGTTTTTTTTTTCCTATGATGCAACAGCCCCTAGTGGACCAGTGCCTCCTCATTATTGAGGCTTCAAAATCACACTCAGATGCACCATACTTGGTAGGACTCCTCTGGATGACTGATCAGCCTGACACACAGACCTCTACCTGACAACACTCAAGAGAGACAGACAGCCATGCCCCAGCAGAATTTAAACCCATGGCTAAGCCATGACTAGCAGATGTCAAGATCTCTGAATCAAGTTATGCACACAGCATAAAAAAGAATGATGTATAAGCACCTCAGTGAGAAATTCAATCAGTGCCAGCAAGCCATTTTCCAAGTCACGGTCCTGCAGTTTTGGGCGCTGTTCCAATTCTTGGGATCCACGGGACTGTTGAGGCAGCAGCTCTGGAAACAGTCTTATCACTTCATACGGGTCTGAAAACAGCAACCTTGTTCTTAATAGGATGTGCTATAAAAGTCAACAACCACACACTCACACGAATGCACACATGCACCCACACACACACACACACGCACACGTGTAAGGGAGTATTAAAGCAAACCGAATAAATTGCATACGTGTATCTAATGATGTTTAACCAACCAACCAGCCAACCATAGGTCTTAAAAGAGGAGAATCATTATTTAGCATTATGGTACTAGCATGCATCCAAGATTCATAACTTGACAACCAAACACAACAAAGTAAATGAAAGAAATGATGTGGGTAGCAGTACTGGTACTGGGAAACCTACCACATACTTCATGAGACAGACACAGTGCATACAGACTTTGGCAACTGGTGCAAGTGCTTAAAGGAAGTAGCTGCTAAGCAGATGTGTGGGGGATAAGTTTCAGTTCTCTCACTGCTTCCAAACAGTAGTCTTCCAGAAGCAGTTAAATGACAGTTGTATCTGATCTACAAATTGCTGCTTTTATTGAAATAATTCCATTACTGAAGGACTGCCACCACATTCACAGCCACCTGAGCCACCTGAATTCACTTCAAACCACAAGACCACATTTCTCTAAAATGTATTTTGCTGTTGTTCTGTCAAGTGGCCCCTTCCTTCCAGGTTTACTGGGCAAAATCTTGTATGCATTCTGTCCTCCTTCATACAGCCTCATGCCACAACCATCACATTCTCAGTGATTTAAAAATACTCCAGCATACAGTGTAAATAAAAAACTGTCAACACATTCCATAATATTACAACAGTACATGACAAACAACAATTTCTTTACAGTATTATTCCATTAAAAATTTATATACTTTACAGAAAAGTATGTAAATCATACCCAGGAGAAACAAAAATTATATCTTGCCATTCATTGCAACTAATATGAAAATCATCACCAAAAATATGTTCAATTTCAAGGGAGAGGTGAAGCTTTGAGTATTATAATGGCTACAGAAAGGTTTTTCTGTTTTTAACTCAACATGGTGCATGCAGATGCAGTTCTGCCACAAAAAGCACAATTAATATTTAGTTCTAAGTTTGGAAGATCTGCAAAGCCACATACCAACACTGCAAGATGAAGATATTAAAGTACTGAGTATCATCACACTGTTATATTACAGGCACATCACTAGCACTCACAAATGTGTCTTGACATGTCTCAAAATTTTTGTGATTTTTTAAAAATACTTCCTTCAAGTCTGAACTTCCTACTTATTTTTAATCCACAAAACATTAAATTATAAACAAATACTAACCCAATACTGAATTTTGTCCAAATTCAGTATTGCACATGTTGGTACAAGACACGCACATAAGTGTAATTACCATGTGGTTAATACTTGGGTGCAAAAGCAGAGTAATTGATATTTTTTCCAAAATTTGTCTAAATGTAGGAACACATAAATAATGTGAGTACACAGATCTTCCTACTTACCCACATCAGACATATACAACATAATAATAATAACAATTTATGTTGAACTGTTTCATGATGTTGATGTCTCACCTGTCCCAAGATTCAAAAATTCCTTCATTGACTCATGAAACTGTTTATTGTTGAACAAGTCAAATGCATATAGTTTCTGGATCTGGCAGACATTTTTTGTCTTCTCCTCATCCGACTCATCTGATATGTTCTGCACAGAACAATGCATATCTTCAGTAACAGCAGGTACAATGACATCAACATAAAAAATCAATGTTATTAGGCACAGTCACATAACAACACTTTTATTGTGTGAAATAGTTATCCCACAAGGCAATCAGGGTTCAATTCACAGCTAAGGCAGGGACTTGGCTCTTTGCCATTATGCCCAGTTCATTTCTGCCAAATGCATAATGGAGGCTCTCTCCTGGGGAATAAAACAACCAAAGCATGAAGATGACAACACACAACCACCCAGTTCTAAGGTTCAAAATGCAAGGAGATGTATTCTATCCCCTCATAAGTCATATGTGGTATGATGCTTACTTACAAAAGGGATACATTTACCTGTTCAGTTAACAGAGAAACCACTCCAGTGGTCACAGCAAACCCTCATCTGTAATTTCACACATCAAAAAACCTACTGAGTAATGACTCTGCAAAATTTCAATTGCTGACACACACACACAAAGATTCAAATGTTACACCAAAAAATCAACAGCATGATTCCAAAATCCAAAACTTCAAATATATTTCCGCCTATAATAGAAAAAATAAACTAGATACTTAGGACGGAACACAAAATTATTCAAGATATGTATCAATTGTGTGAAGTATCAATGGCATACTTGAAACATGTCTTATTTTCACCATGAACATCCAGTAAATGCCACCACCTGACATTCCTGTTATTCATAGTTTCTTCTGTACAAACAAAACTGTGCTAGTGTCATGCAAACCCATAATTTAACATTACATATTGTAATGAATAATTAATGAATAAGATTTTGGTGTGATAATTTGTAGTAGAGATTTTATTCTTCCCGCTGGTGCAGTACATCACGCAGTGAGTAACACAGCAAAAAACGGTAAACAGATTCTGCTGACTAGTGACATTCTTATTGTGTTATTGAAGAGTGCATAGCACTGAGACTGGCTTTATCACATGACCTGATGGTGGCATAATTATCATGTCAGCATCTCAAAGTAATGATACTCGTTAGAGGTTATATAAACCCTGTGTAACCTATGTCACACTTTCTTTGCTGTACAGTATTTGGCATGTATAAAGTTTGTGTCGGAGTTGCTTTTGAGTGATTTGAGTAACCTTTGGTATAGGGCAGAAGAAAATGATCTTTGTTAGTTTTATGTGCCAAGATAAGTTCTGTTGAAGTTGTTTTTTCTACATTCTAAATTATTAGTGACTTTGGATTTATAAGAACCCACCAATTTTCAGACTCTTCCCCTAGAAATTAATTTTTAAACTCCATAATTTAACTTTCATGACTGAACCCCAATCATTTTACTATTATTTAGTGTAAACATGGCATACAAAAACTGTGTGAATAGAAAGTGTTATAAAATACTGAACAGTGCACCTCCAAATTTTATTTGCTCTAAATTTACACATTTGCTTATATGTGTGTAGTCAAAACCAATATTAATAAATAAGGCAATACACACTTCAGTTATTTACAGCAGTAGCCAGTTTGGAACCCCTCATCCCAAGCTAGGATCAGTTTCTTGTAATCTAAAAACACAGTGAGATCAGCACTGGGAGCTGATTTAATGGTAGCAAGATTAATACAGAGTCAAATCAGCCTATGCTACAGGCATAGCAACCTAACGGAGGTTAATTCCATGCCAGGCAGGGTAGTAATACCCCCTAAAAAGGGAAAACACCCCCATTACAATATTTTATTGCATGCTGGGAATACCACATGATGTTAAGAATCTCAGATAAAGAAAAGTGATAATGAAGAAATGACTGCAACTTAAAACTCCTGTCTCATTGAAACAGCTCAAGTCTGATAGTTCTGCTGCCAATATATCACAGGGCAAGCTCCAGGAACATGGTTTCTACATATAAGTTAACTGTATCCAGTTGCTCCAAACAGATTTTTAACATTAAAGAGTGAGGTCTGACAGCTTCACAGATGTGAAATCAACCTTTTCATATAGACCAACAGGCCTAATAATAAAGAAATAGTTTGTCTGCTTTGAATATTATATCTGCTTATTATTGTAACAGTGTTTACATCCTTCTCAGTCCTATGTAGTTGCTTAGTACTACTTTAATTTTGTGCACTTGCCTGATTTTACACTTTCAGACACTTACAATTTGTAACAGCAACTGTAACTTCTCATAACGTAACTACTCATCAGTTTTTACTACTGTGAAAGATTTCAGACATAGTTTTGACATAGTCACTCAGGTGGTCTCCTTGTAGGCTGAAATTTAGCACTAATAAGGATCATAACAAAATGACAGTGCAATGCCACAAAGAAGTTCTAGTCTTGCTGTTCCTCTTAGCCTGTGCCTAATGCTAAGAGCACTACAAATAAGCCACCATTTCATCCACCTAAAAGACTCAAAGCCTGCATCTCTTTTCACTAAATAACTGAACATATACAAAGCACACATTCCCATAAGTAGCAGGTCTATAGAAATGTCTTAATTTCTTGCCAGACATTTTTCTTTCAGCCTTTACTTCTACAGTGAATTTCAAATGTTATACACAATTTCATCCTCATCATTGTACATACTGTAAGTCTGAGGGCAAGCTGGAACTGTTTGTCCTCCAGAAGAATATGAATCTGCTGCGTCAGTGAAACTGCCTGCAGGCACCACACATAATCTATTGATGCTGCATACACCAGGCCTTGATGACAACGGAAAACCAGCCGCGCCTTTGGAAGTGGCAATGATTGAATAAACAAGCAAGGTTCTACTGTCCGGATCTCAACACAATCAGGCAGCAAAGCCAATAAATATGGTTCATCATATGCTGCAAAGGAAAATGCAAAACTTAAGTGACAATAAGGGTGTTCATAACTGTAACAATGATTTCCAAAAAAAAAGCCTATGACACAATAAAATGTAGGCATCACACTTGTGCATCCTCTAAATTTTGAACAACTTCACACACTTCAATTAAACTTGCGTATCTGGACACTACCCCAATACCATACATTTATCCCTGCAATCAGTAGTAACAACATACTGGACATGCCAGGTGGAGGCAGACACAATTCCAGTGCCATTCACCCAAGGATCCTGAAATTATGTGTGGTATACAAGTAGATCTTGAAAAATGTGCAACTGCTGTTCACATAATATTCTTGCAGAATTTAAAATGGTGGCCATTCAACAATTTCATTAGCTTTCAGTGTGATTGTAGTAACTAGTGAAATACCACAGCTTGATAAGAAAAATTGGCATGGCAATAGACCATGCACATCTACACCCTTCAAATACAACATAATGTTTATGAATCAACAGCTACAAATGCAGCAAAGAGGTAAAAACTTGCGGTTCTATCTAACAAAGTGGATGTATGCAAGATATGTAGAATAAGAACTCCATGATTACACACACTTCAGTAGTATGCTAAGAAAATTTTTTTTCTCTTTCCATTCATATTAGCATCTTTCAAAAAAAAACCCATTTTTTACCTTACAAAATTTCAGTAAAAATAAGAGGACTATTAAACAATTAATTCACTTCGTAATTAGCTCAAAAGTAGCCTCTCATTCCCTATTTTTCCTTAGTATTACTAAACATATATGTTACCTGTACATGGCTGACATACCATTACTGAATACACCTTAATGTTGCTATATATATCCGAAATCTTATTTAAAGTTTCTAAGGGGAAACAATGAATATGAACTCTAAACTCAATACCAAATTCATACAGCTGGGCTCACTGGCATTTCACTTTACAAGAGGGGAAGACTTACACTGGGAAACATTAAATGGAAATTCTTAGTGAAACCTTATCCAATCAGCATTTTTTTTTTCCCTTCCATGATGATAATAGCATGTATTCTACACACCTGCTGCATTTACTTCAATATATGATGAGAATTTTTTTTCCTACTCCATCAATTGAGAAACTGGGGTTACCTTATAATCAAGCACACAGCTAAACATGTTCTGTGCAGGTATTTTCTGAACTACTGAAGACTGTATGGGGGGGGGGGGGGCCTTTTATTGGCAAGGTCATTATGGATCAATTTAAAATTTTGGGGCCCCAAAGTCAGAAAAAATGATTAGGGGTGGGGAAAAAATAAAAAAAAATAAAAAAAAAAGAAAAAAAAATTT
>Ga0123354_10015680_pt1 | contig 11852 bp, 5 predicted proteins | sample TergutLab28metaG_2_FD_97872 | JGI IMG/M metagenome (GOLD analysis project Ga0123354, IMG submission 97872) | Labiotermes labralis P4 segment gut microbial communities from Petit-Saut dam, French Guiana - Lab288 P4 | ecosystem: Host-associated > Arthropoda: Insects > Digestive system > Gut ... | reverse complement strand
TAAAAATCCAACCAGATGCAACAGTATGCAGATATTTATTTACTGCAAAGTCACTCTACATGTTTCGAGTGTCACAGCACCCATCATCAGGAGTACTAAAAACTGTAACCGCAACCTCCAGTACAGGTCATAATACTGGTACAGCTATTTCCCTCCAACGTGGCCTGCAGGCCACGTTGGAGGGAAATAGCTGTAAATAAATATCTCCATACTGTTGCATCTGGTTGGATTTTTATTAACATTGAATTACGATGCACGGAACCATGAGTTTAAAATTTAGCTCATACATGTTTCGGCTTAACTGCCACCATCAGGGATCTACCAAAACTGTGAATTTGTTGGTACTGTAACGATTTATAAATCATTTACAATGCACGGAATGAACAACATGGAACGCTCACATCAGGTTTACATAAAACGCCTTCTTCTCTATACAACACGCTATAAAAACAACAAGCAATGCCTAGGACCATTTAGCCCTTTCTACTTTGATTTTCAAAGAAGTGTGAATAGAAATAAATATACAGTTATTGTGTACGCCATAATGGCAAGTATGGAGTGGAAATACAGCGCCACTTATTCTTACAAGAAAGGCAACGTAACGTAACACTGAAGGCGCGTTCCTACAACCACTGTTGCCGTGGAAAAACAATAAGAATTACACATTCTCATTGTGTGTTTGTACCCTTACGTATGCAGCATAATGCGCATGCGCCATATCGTCTGTGGCCTGTACGAATTATACGACATTTGTCTACATTATGTCATAAAAGGCACGATTTTCGAGAAAAAAAAATTCCGAGTATAAAATGTGTGTTTGATTTTACCTACAAGGTTTGTCTAAAACATTTCTCATTTTAAGAATAATTCGGCGAGATATTACCATAAACGTACACGGGTCTTCATGCGAAGTACCAGTTTTTTTCGTCAGATTTTAATGCAAATTGACTTCTCTCGACAGATTTTCGAAAAATCCTCAAAACATGAAATTTCATAAACATTTCTTCAGGGCAAGCCAAACTCTGCCATGCGGACAACAGACAGATGGACAGACAGATATGACAAAGCTATAAGTAGTTTTCCGCAATGCTCAAGCAGGACTGAAACAACAGTAAGTACATAAGGAGTTCCAGATTCACGCTCCAGCCACTTTATCCCCAGAGATAGATTCCGTACTATCCACTTCATGGGAGAATGTGTGGACCTCAGAGTCAGTCTAGACCTTTTCGAATATAGAAAAGTCTCTTGCCCTCGCCGGAAATCCAAAGACGTTTCCTCTGCTGCCCAGCCCGTAACCTAATCAAAATAACGACGGGCTATCCGTTCTGCTGCGGAGTGAAAACATGGAGTTTAATCACACATAGAGGACATGCGTAGCCTACTATCCAAATGCGCAGGTTACAGCTTTCCAAAACAAGTATAAAAAAGAAGGAAAGCAATTCTTAAGTACCCTCACACCTACGACGGCATTCATAACCACCAAGTGGGCTAACAAAACAATCGTACATTACTCAAATACAAATATTTCGCGGGGAGAAACATTAGAGAAATGACATTACTTTTTTATGACTAGGAATACATATTAGGTCAGCGAGATATAAGTAAGATACTCAGATCCATAGACCTTCATATATAATTTGACAGTTCATAAGAGCCCGCCCACAATAAAATGTACCCAAATACATAACACACTTGGCATTTCTTATTACACAGCTTAACTACCTCTATGACCTATTTATACCAAAGCAAAAAAAGGAACCATTAAGTAAAACAATCGCTCAATCATTCAACTTCTCTTGAACTTCCCCTACGACGTCAGAACAAAGTAACTACATGTAGTGTTATCACTGGCAACAATCCGTCCATAAGTTACACGTCAAGCAAAGTATAACTTAGCACTGTAGACTGTCGCGCACCCAGGACAAAAAAAAACAGTAGGAAGCCTTATTCAGAAAATAATTGAAACAAGGAACAAAGGTCGAAAATTGACTCAGCTGATAAGGAATCTCGTTTATAAGCATACAACCGACACCCACTTGCTATGAAAAGGTCGGATATTTATTAAGGCTTCATATCAGTCGATTCCTCGCCGACGCTTCGTTTCATGTAATGTTTACACTGTTGGTCTTACATAACTCAACAGGATATCTATGTGCAAGAAATTTAGTTATTAATCATTCAATATGAACATTACAAATCTCCTTCCATTCCACCTCTGCATGATCAGGAGACGTATATCTTATCACACCACATTCGAATCTATGAGTTATCGGGCCCTTTAAAGTTACCGAAACACATAACGAAACCCTATTCATATCGCGCACAAACTGACAGGTTTTTGTTAATTATCCCAGCCTGATATCAGAAGTAGCCAGTGGGAAAAAGTATTCTTATTAAGCTCTAATATTTTGCTTCGATTGGTATGTGCAAAAAAAATCACATGCAGAATTATTATACTACAGCACTGCCGGTACATGATCAGCCATGGCAACCAAGTCCCCCCTCAAACTTGCTTAAAAATTCACAGACAAATGTAATCATAAGAACGCGTCTTCGTCGGTATAAGCTCACATGTGGAAAGTCAGAATCATGACCACGATTTATGTAGCCATACTGTTTAATATCTTTCAGATGGGACATAAGTGGACAATACTAAAAGCACTCTTCAAGACAGGATTACGTGAGACTGTGATTACTAGAAGCACTATTAGCCTACAGAAGATAGCCACTACCTTTAGTGACTGCGAGCATATTATCTGTTCCTTTAACACGTAGCTCCAATTACCAAGACTCATTGAAAAGGGCGACTTTTAGTAGCATTTCGTAACAATAGGCTCCTTAATAAATGTTACTCACACAGACATGTTCCTGCTAGACAATATTTCCTTCTAAAAGTACTATAAATGTCTTGTGATAAAAAAATTGTCTTAAAATTATCCCACGTAATTATCAGAATGGGTGTGAAACTTGGTCGCTGACATTGAGGGAGGAAAGGAGCCCTTGGGAGAATAGTAAGTTTTCTTGGAGGTATATGGGGGATAGAAGTAGGCCTATATCTCCATTCGGCACGAGAGGAAGGTGAGTGGTCATCTTCACGTCCCGGCCGCTTTCCCCTCGGGGAAAAAAATACGTGTGCGTATGGAACAAATGATTGGCTTTGCTCTTGGGCAAATGTCGACCTTTTGGGAATGAGAAAAATATACTGTCCCTATAATGGGTCAATTAAATGCCTCGCTTGGTGTCAAATATACACCTTTCCTCGTGTATAATAAAAATCACCTACCTGTCAGAATAAGATGAATTTGACTGGTATCCATTGTCATAACATGCAAGTCTTCTGGGACATGACGAGCTTCGACGGATACGGACATTTCAGAGGAGTAAAAGAAAGTGAAATGCCAACTTGATGCAACTAGGTAATATTATTGCTGTATTCTTAGCTCGACATGTTTCGGGTACATATGCCCATCATCAGGAGCATTAGATGTTGAGTTGCAGCATATGGTTTTCTGCACCGAGTTTGTGGATGGGTGGTGGTCTTGAGAGCCGCTGCGTAGGTCGTGTTTACGGTGCTGATGGTGCCGTGCCGTCGCACCATCAGCACCGTAAACACGACCTACGCAACGGCTCTCAAGACCACCACCCATCCACAAACTCGGTGCAGAAAACCATATGCTGCAACGCAACATCTAATGTTCCTAATGATGGGCGAAAGTACTGTACCCGAAACATGTCGAGCTAAGAATACATCAATAAAATTACCTAGTTGCATCAAGTTGGCATTTCACTTTATTTCATGAGGAAGATGCACGGTCAAACAACCCTCAAATTTCAGAGGAGCTTAATTCCTGCTCCTTTAGGCTTCAAGAACTCCAATGAAAGTGACTCTTATTGAACTTCTTTGGTCCCGCAGATGGAGACAATAAGCTCCTATGACCTGCAGGTAAATACGTAGCAATAGACCTGGTTCCTATCCCAGAAAAAAGAATTTTCATTAACACCGGTGGGGGTATCTCAAGTATTTTTTTTCCTATATAGAGACTATTGGATAGCATATCCATATTTATGTACAAAGAGATATAAAATCAAAGTAACCATATGCGTCGTACATAAATCAGAAAGAAAATGCATTTGTCGTCCTGAGAATAACTTCCGTACTCTCTTGCACTCATATTAATTCCTTCTTTGCTCTCTATTTTTATGCACTCATTTAACTTTAGCCTAAGTCAAATTCACAGAATCGAGATGACCAAGTTCTTAGTAATTTTCGGCCGTACATACTTTTCAATTTATAAAAATGACTGTCTACGGCAGAGATCGTTCGACCAATCCCACGGCGTGCTGTCAACTAGGTGTCTGGCAAAAGCCTGTCAGTTCGCGTGTCCATACACCTCACGCAAACCTTACAGAATAAGTAAATAAAAAAGGCCGCACGAGGGCAAAATGGAGATATGCTACCCTATTAATCGACAACATTTCCAAGACTTACAATACAGGCCTTCTGTAGCGGTGGAGAAGTTAAAAATTCCTTGAAATATGTCCATAACTTGGGCCCGTCAAGAGAATACTCCTTCCCTACTTTAGTCAAAAGGCTCGCCAATTTAAACGTGCTATCTTCCGCACACTCTAAGTCGCACAGTTCACGATTTTATGCACCTGAATTGCCACGAAATTGGGGTGTGATCATAGCTTGGTCATTTCAATCTTAAATAAAACTATGTGTCTGTGCTTAAAGAAAGTCCTGTGTTGTATTAGAAATGTCGGTCGTCACCTCGCGAGTACTAAGAAATAAACAGAAATAGACTTAGGCTATTTTATATGTAACTTAAAACTTGCTGGTAAACATCTCTTCCTTCAACAAATGGTATCGTATATCCAGCCTATAAGTAATTTTTCAAAGGCCGGCAATGGCTTTAACATAGCCTTCTTAATGTAATGAATATAATCAACTACAGACTCCCCCAAGAACTTCCTTAATTAAATGAGACAGAGCCGATGAGCTCCACCTGAGGAGTAAAGATTTTACTGACTCAATATCCATGAGGTACCTCTCCAAACACCTTAACAATATTTGTAACAAATTGCTAAGCTTAAACCTTTTTCAATTCAACTTATCCGAACTATATTTCTCTTCTAAGAGTAATAAAGAGATTTTACGGAGCCGCATGTCATGTAAAAATTATTGCTTATGCTTTCATAATTTTTAAGTATTTCTTGACATGATTGGGTGTTTAATTACGATAGCCTAAGCTTAGACACAAAAGAGTTTTGCTGTAACCATGGGTAAGAATGAATTGAATTTTCAAGTTTACTCGTATCCTTCGATCGTAATTCTGTATCGTTACAGAAGAATACAAAGTCGTTCTATTTCAGACGTGTTGTTTGTTTTTGACACTACACTACTTCCACGTTAACAAAATATTTTTCTTCACTCACATGTCCATTCGTCTAAATTTACTAGAATAACCTAAATACAACTCAAGGTGACTTGTTATAAAAATATGCTAAATTTAATTTTCCTTAGACTTCAGCGAACATCAGCCACCTTGTCACTCCTCAGCTTCCCGATCTCATTCCACCATCTTCTCTCACCTACAGTCCCTCGCTCCAGCAACATTACACAGCCCGTATAGGCTTACACCACCCCAGTCACTGATGGATATTAGAAAAGTTTTTGCGTCTCCCTCACTCACTCTTTCAAACCGATCCATCATTATTATCAGCAGCAGTGGGTACAGCGCCAGCACTGCCTCCATGAGGAGGAACTGTAAGTGTTGGAACCTCACTCGTGTCATATGACTCAAATATAGTAGAAGGTCGCTAAGAAAAAATGGGGTGGCAAACGTGGATATTAAACTTCAGGAATTTTAGAAGGAATTTTAAGCCTTGAACAGGAATATGTTGAGAGTAGAACGTAACCATACACGACAAAAATAAGGGATTTTGTCACCTGTAGAACATCAAGTTTCCTTTTCACTTCATTTAGAAAGATGTCAATTGCAAGAGTGGACAGAGAAATAATCAAAAAACATTCTCAGACATCGCTACGTGTTCCGGGTTAAATAATACATCATCAGGCTAATTACTCACTTAAACTGCACGTAAAATGGAACTCATATTATTACATTATGATCTTTGTTCTCGTACTTTTGTGGGATCCCACATCACAATAACAGTATTACAATAAAACTAACATGTAAGTTAAATAATACTAGATAAAAATCGGATTAAAATTAAAAATTTGTTATTAAAATGTACACTTTTAGTGTATATTACAGTTTTTTTTCAGTAGTCTTCGAAGTCGAATAGGACAACGGAATACAATTTCATTTAAATAATTTAAAACAATTTATTCTTTCGTTTGGGTGATTCACCGTCATGTGAATTTTATGAGCCGGCGTTTCGGAACACTGTGTCTGTTCCACCGTCATTGAAGATAGAACAGAGTGTTCCAAAACTTCGGCACATAAAAATCAGACGCCGGGGAATCACCCAAAAGAAAGAATACAATTTAAAAACAAGGCGAAATTTGAAATCAAGAAAAATTTTTAAAAAGTTTTTTAAGAGCCTGTTGGCTATTACGAGAGGTAAATAGAATAGCTTTGTTTTTCACCGCTGCGCCGAGGAAGTATAGGTCAAAAGGCGTCCTTTATCTTCACTTGTGTTAAAAGGCAAAAGGTAAAGTGCGCCCTTGTACAGGCACCGAGGCTCTGTACAGGCCGTACGGCCCATGGGGGGAGTAGAGGTATAGCTCTACTCTTTCTTGACCACGGCAGCAGAAGGAAGTGATGGGTCAGCGTCACGCCCCGGCCGCTTTTTACTCCCGGGAAAGATCCGGTACCCATTATATAGGAGGCTGGGTGGGCCCCAGGACCGGTCTGGACAGGTGCGGAAAATCTCGCCTTCACCGGGATTCGATCCCCGGACCGTCCAGCCCGTAGTCAGTCGCTATATCGACTACGCTACCTGGCCCGTCACATTAGATTCTCAGCATGTGTAATTTGACCCTATGTATTATAAAGATTGTTTTCTATCAGCTGTTTTCTCGGAGAAAAGTTGTCTTTATATATGATTATTATGTGTACGTTGTTAGTTTCTTGATATTCTCGATCTACAGTTTTTTTATGAGTATTCATTTAACAAGTAACTGGACTGGACTGTCGTGCTTCTGATTATGGCGTGTTTACTTCTTCTCGCACTAGTCAACCTAACTAACTAACTAAGTAACTAAGTAGAGTTTCATTGACTATAGTTTCAAGTGCTGTTGTCTTAAACTTTTAAGATATTTATGTTGTTTATTACTAATTTAAACTTGGCAATTCATTGTTTCTTACTTAGGGGTCAAAATTAATCATATATTTTGTATTTATTTCCAAATTGCTCCAAACAAAACATTACGCAATAAGGAAAAAAATTGTGTAGTAATTGCGTAAAGTTAATGGTTAAAATCTTCCGACAGCTTCAAAAATGACAAAGATTGAAAACATCAAGATTATGCAACGTACTGAATCAGTTCACTTCTGACAACACGTACATAAAACGAAGCAACTTAAATTTCACACCTGGTAACAATATAACGTTGCTGTATAGAAAGATATATTGAGCATTTGCAGCCTATAAATATGTTCTGTTTCAAACGTAAAAGAAGAAACACATAGGCTTTTGAGGAATAACGTTCTTCTAAATTTTATAGGGAGTGTAAATTAAGTACCTGCCTCACTGACAATATAATTGTTATCCATTACAAACATTAGGCGATTAATTATATTTAAACAAATAATCCATATATGCATTGTGAGGAATATAGGATAAAAAGAAACTGTGTAACAAAACGCAGAGTTTCTTTGCGTTACAGCAAGTTGTACGAGCACGCCTGTTTATCACTAGGCTTTTGAATGTTATACATAGTTTAAGGTTGCCCTGTTGAGAACGAATAGGCTTGTATTGGTAAATACAATCAGCCTAATATAAGACAGATGAACACAAAGTGGACCATTCAGTTGAATAGCAGGGAAGTCTTTAACCTTGAGGTGATTCAACCAGCTGCTTCAGAATTATTATTATTATGATCATCATCATCATCATCTCCTTTATGCAGGGTATTTATACTTATATTCCTGAGACAAACTGTGTCCCTAGGGAATACAATGTTGCAACTATTCTGTTGTTACTATTCATGGTGCTTAAATCGTTAGTTTCAGTGTTGAATCTATTTTATTTTTACATTATTATTATTATTATTATTAAATGTATCCGTCAAACACAACTGTATATTTAAAAGTCGGAAAATCAACTACATGTTTCCACTTAAGATTAACCAGTCATAAGGCTGTGTACAGAAATTAAAAAGATAAAGTTGTACAGCTGCAATAATTAATATTCAAATTGAGTTGAATATTGGTAATTAGACTACTAAAATTGTAATTTTTATACACAGCCTGATGATAGCTCAAATTTAAGCCGCAACATAACGCCGATTTCTCGACTTTTAAATATGTAGTTGTGTCTGATGGATAAGTGTCGGTTTTATTATGAAAGTCCTTACTTCTCAGTAACTTGTCAGTCGGAAATTTTAAGTTAAAATAAATATAAGAACTCATAAAAACGACAGAAAATATCCATCGGTAATGAACGTATTTCCTTGAAGGGGAAAAAATTACAGTGTGGCAGGCCTATGTGCCCCAACAGGCAACTGCGTCATTCTCAGTTCCATTGCAAAAGGTAAATATGTCTCGTTGATTAAATAGACCCCACGGCATGAGGCGTACAGGGCAACGGAAATATAGCTGCAAGAATTCTTACTGTCACGTTAGATGGAGAAGAGTTAATTTGACGCCCCAGGAGTCTTATGAACTCTCGATATCCATTGAATTGGAGGCTGAGTGATCTCCACATTCGTCCTAGTTGCTGTAGGCAGAAAAAACCTGGGCCACTGCCGAGAATTTATACCCGATTTTCTGGTTGTTCAGGCCATTAGCTTACCTAGTCACTCAACTACTTTTACAGTTTTAGGGGCTTCTGCAAAACTGCAAAAGGCGACTATTCACTTTGGCATTTCTATATGTATGTACGTATGTATGTATGCATCCATGCATGCATGTACGAGTATGTCCGTCCATTCGCCCGTCTTGTCTGTGAAGCCGTCCACATGGAACAACTCGGCTCTCACTGGAAGGATTTTCAATAAATTTGATATTTGAATGTGTTTCGAAAATCTGTCATGAAAATTCAAGTTTCATTAAAACTTGACAAAAATAACGGCTACTTGATGTGAAGATCAAGAAACATTTATGATCACATGTCGCTCCGTTCTTCCTAGAATGAAAAATGTTGCAGACAGAAGTCGTGGAGAAAAACAAAACACAAACTTCATGTTCAGCAACTTTTTTTTTTTTTAATCGTGCCGTTTATGATACAATGTGGAAAAATGCTGTAAAGTCGTACAAGCCACGGATAACATGCGCATTCCATGTTAGAGAACTAAGGCTACAAACCCTCGCTCAGAATGTGTAATATTTATTGCTTTTCCACGGCAACAATGGTTACACGAACGCCCCTCAATGCTACATTACAGTAAAATGCCTTTCTTGTCCTTTCTATTTGCAGAGCATTTCAGGAAAATCTTTTAATAGGTAATTAAAAGGGTGACGGTTTCCCCCTTAAACAAAAAGTAAGCAGGTGTACTGTACGAGCCCAGAGCACGCTGCAACTTCCAAAATACAAACAGCGGCAGCTGCCATCAGTAGAGTAGGATTACATAATGCTAAAAGCTGTTAGCAAAACTTACGCAAATACATATTTCATTTGGTCAGGCGTATATATCTTAATGTACATAGGTGGAAACCTTTTAGGCAACAAACGCTTCACTGTAGTTATTACTAGGTAACTTGACTAAATATTAAAAACAGCTTCAGGCACAGTAACACTGTTCACCTCACTTTATGTCAAGCCAGAGAAAAAGCTGAGTGGACAGAGTGTGTTCCACTACATTGAGCAAGTTTTGTTTAATGGTAACGTACAGTGTTCTGGTAGTAATTACTCACTGGCGTGGGGTCTATGTGACGAGAGATGTACAATGAAGTTCAAGAAGCTCCGTAGAAATTGTAAATTAAGTCACAAAATTCATTTATTCATTTAAACTCCTTTTAACTGCAGAGAGAACTGTGGTATTTGCGTGTCTTTTTTAATAGAATAAGTCGTAAAATACATCACAAATGTGAGCCACACTGCGTTTTTCCCCTCGAAATCACATCCACAATATGAAGTGTGTCCGGTCTTCTGTCCACTACACAAAGACTGTAGCATCTCGAGGGTGAGAAGATGGAGAGTCAAGCAGGGTTTCATATAAATCTGTTGCCGAGACTACGAATGCAAGGAGTTTTCCATCCACGTCATCCATAGAACTTCGTAGTTTGATATGGGACCACAGTATACCTTTATCTTTTAGGCCTATAAGCCTACCCACCAAGTTATCGTTAATATTTATAATGCTAGTAGTGCAACAGAGCAGAATACTACGTAATCTGCTCTGGATAGCTTGTGCTTTCCCTGTCTCCTGACAAAGAAGCCGCAATAGCGCATTTGTGACCCCGAGTGGGTTTTCTGGTGTCCTTTCAAAGGCTGTAGTTTGTGTTTTCCTTTATTCCCAAACACGGCGTTATGGTATGTTATTGCTCCAGACTACTCGAGGGATCGCTTTCAGCTACTAGACCTTCCCTCTATCCCTGCAATGGTGTTAACCTGGATTATTCACAAGCGATGGATACTATTTTCGAGTTTCCTCGTATCCTAACAAATGCTCTAGTTAGAATCTTATGTTAAAATGAAATAATAAAGCAAGTGACATCAAGTTGGTCTCTCTTCATTCAACGCTCTAGTTTGAGTTTCTCCCGAGTACGTTTCCTTTGCATCCTACCAAGGGTGGTGGTTTGCAAGATACATAGGATGACAGAAGGAAGGACTGATGCACGGACGGACAGACTGAATTCCCTGAAACCTAATAAGGGCGCTACTTTGTGTTTCCCAGAATAATGAGATTCTAGTGCGCAGAAAACACAATCGGTCTGCAACTACTCAACTTCCTGCAAATGGCACAAATTTGGGTTTTTTAATTGCAATAGATTCTGAACACAATATTCGAAATAAAAGTCAATAATTTCCTCGATATTATCGCTCCAAACTAAAACGCTTGTTATAAGTAGCGGTCTCTACGACTGGTCCTTATCGAGGAACGGGTAGCAGTCAATGGACAACCGACGGTCACATACAATCATAGGCTTCGTAGACTCATTCATAACCTGGACCCCTTCCACACCGTCATTTATTCATTTTCCTGTAAATCTACATTTGTCAACATTTTTAAGCAAGGTTATATTAATATTGTGTTATTTAAGCACTATATCCTGCATATTATGTGGCAGCCTGTAACAGCATAAGAGAAACTCAGTACACATCAAGAATATTTACCCATTCTACCATTAACGGTGTCTGGACCCATGTATGATTGACTGTGAGAATGAAGTCTACATTTTCTAAGAATCGACGGTACAGCAAGGACAACGTAGCAGTCGATATGTTGCCCACAGGAAGAAATTTAAAAATTTGTACATTATTACAGATACGTTTTTAATTCCGTTATGCGAAATGTCTCCTGCATTCCACTTCACTGCTGACCGGAGTGGAACAACCCTACCGGAAGCAGATGTTAGCCTCAAACTGCCGTTGACCGCACGGCTAATGGAAGTAATCCCCAACCCCCCCCCCCCCCCCCCCCCCCCACACACCCCACCCCTTTCACAATTTTTAAAACATAAATGGAAAAGCAACCCACCCTCCCCCAATAAAAAACCGGG
>Ga0123354_10015678_pt1 | contig 11852 bp, 10 predicted proteins | sample TergutLab28metaG_2_FD_97872 | JGI IMG/M metagenome (GOLD analysis project Ga0123354, IMG submission 97872) | Labiotermes labralis P4 segment gut microbial communities from Petit-Saut dam, French Guiana - Lab288 P4 | ecosystem: Host-associated > Arthropoda: Insects > Digestive system > Gut ... | reverse complement strand
GCTGACATTGCGGGAGGAAAGGAAGCTGAGGGTGTTTGAGAACATGGTGTTGAGGAGAATATTTGGACCTAGGAGGGACGAGGTAACGGGGGAATGGAGGAGATTGCATAATGAGGAGCTAAACGATTTGTACTCCTCACCCAATATTGTGCGGGTGATAAAATCGAGAAAAATGAGATGGGCTGGGCATGTGGCGCATATGGGTGAGGAGAGGGGGGTGCATAGGGTCTTGGCAGGGAAGCCGGAGGGAAAAAGACCACTGGGGAGGCCTAGGTGTAGATGGGTGGATAATATTAGGATGGATCTCCAGGAGGTGGGATGTGGGTATATAGACTGGATTGGGCTGGCCCAGGATAGGGACAGGTGGCGGACGCTTGTGACTGCGGTAATGAACCTTCAGATTCCGTGAAATGCGGGGAATTTCTTGACTAGCTGCAAACCAGTTAGCTTCTCAAGGACTCTGCACCATGGAATAAGTAAGTAATGAAAGGATCTGCACCCTAAGAATTAGAGCGCGGCTTTTCAACATAACTTTAATTTGTGTACATGCACCAACAGAGGAGACCGAAGAAGAAGTAAAGGACAGATTTTATGAAGAGCTGGAAAATGTGTATGATGGAGCAGCGGGCCATGACATGAAAATATTGGGGGATATGAATGCCAAAATAGGCAGAGAAAAAATGTATAAACCAGTAATAGGACAACAAAGTATACATAAGGAAAGTAATGATAATGGAGAATGGTTAATAGACTTCATAGTAAGTAGAAACATGATAGTGAGTAGTACATATTTCCCTCATAAAAGAATACACAAGATGACATGGGACTCCCCAGATGGAACAACATTTAACCAGATAGATCATGTACTAATAGACCGTAGGCATGGTTCAGATGTAAAGAAGCTGCAGGGGTGTAGATTGCAATTCTGACCATTTTATGGTGAGAGTAAAATACGAGCAGAGAATAGGAAACATACGGAAAGCTAAAGGAGTAAAACAGAGAAATATAGAGTGGAAGAAATGAAGAAAGACGAAGGGGTGGCAAAGCAATATTGCAAGGAAATAGAGCTTGAAATAAGAAAAAAAACAGAGGAAAATAGTGACGGAAATACAGTAGAAGAAAAATGGCAAAATTGTAAAGAGATAATAATAAAAAGCACTGATAAAATTTTAACATGTGATATAAAACCTAAGAAAGAGTGGTTTGATGAGGATTGTAAGAGGTATAAAGAGGCAAGAAACAAAGCACGATTGAAATTCCTACAGAGACCCACAAGAGCACCCCAGCGAGAATATCAGGAGAAAAGAAGAATGGCTAAGAAAAGATGCAGAGAAAGTAAAAGGAAATGGGAACAAGAAAAAGTAGAAGAAATTGAGGATCTAGCACAGAGATATGAAATAAGGCAGTTGTATCAAAAAATGGGACAGCTAAAGAAAGGATTTCAACCAAGAACGTCAATGTGCAAAAATAAAAAAGGAGAATTGTTGGGAGGAGAGGAAGAAATCCAGAAAAGATGGATGGAGCACTTTAAGGAGTTACTAAACAAAGAGAGCAATGGAAAAGAGCAGGTAGATCAAAATATTGAGGCAAGTGTTCAGGAGCAGTGCATAGAGGAACCAAATACACAAGAAGTAAGGGAAGTTATAAAGGAGTTAAGAAATAACAAGGCACCAGGCGGGGATAACGTGCGGAATTGGTGAAATATGGAGGAGATAAGTTGATACAGCTAATATACGAATTGATAAAGGATGTATGGAGGCAAGAAGTAATGCCAAAGGAAAGGACAATGACGATAATTTGTCCAATACACAAGAAAAGTGATAAAACGGATTGCCAGAATTACAGAGGGATCTCACTATTAAGTGTGATATATAAAGTATTTGCCAAGATATTAGCTAAGAGGCTGAGCCCTTATTCAGAACAGATTATAGGAGATTATCAGTGTGGTTTCTGAAGAGACAGGTCAACTATGGACCAGATTTTTGCACTAAGAACTATATTGGGGAAATGTTATGAGTATAATATAACATTACATCAACTATTTATAGACTTTAAGCAAGCATATGATAGTGTAAATAGAGAAAAATTTATGTTAATATTAGAGGAATTTAAGATTCCAAGGAAACTGATAAACCTGATTGGAATGACATTAAGAAACACAACAGGCAGGGTTAAAGTGCAAAACATGATGACAGAGGAATTTGCAATAAATAAAGGCTTGAGGCACAGGGACGCACTGTCAACACAATTATTCAACGTGGTTTTGGAGAAAGTGATGAGGCATATACAAATTAACAAAGGGGGAAGCATATGCAGATGACGTAAACTTAATAGATAGAAGTACTGGACGGCTGAAAGATGCAGCGGTACAAATGGAAGAGGGAGCCAACAAAGTGGGGCTGAGAATAAATGAACAAAAAACTAAGTACATGATAAATACAAGAAATAAAGTACATTTTAGGAATGAGAAACATCTACAAGTATATAACTATAAATCTGAAAGAGTGGCAGAGTTCAAGTACTTAGGATCACTGATAACAGAAAATAGTGATAACAACACAGATATAAAAGCAAGAATTTGCAGATTGGAGAGTGTGAGCTCACAGTCATGTGATATATATAAAGATGTGCATATATTCCTTTACCTGTAGCAGAACACCTATGGGATGCCTCCCACATATTGTATTTCCAAACTTTTTCAAATACTCTGTAAAGGCTGCAGGATTTAAAGTTTCGATGATATCCATTCCCTGCAACACAAAGCATATATTACATAAGGTGGTGGCGGGAATTTCTACACACTGGAGACACAGCAACATGACAAATAAGCTAACGCACCGTGCGATCAAGAGTCTGTATTGACTGGTAGATCTCGCCCCAGCTACGGTCGTAATAAGTGTAACGGAAACGATGGCCCCAATGACAGAAGTCAGATGAAATTACAAAGAGGTTCTGGGGGTCGGCCAAATAACGCGAGAAGATCCGACCATATATGGCCTCCTTCTCGGGGGTCAATGACCCCACCAACACCGGCACAATGGTGAATGAGTCCTTGTAGCTGAAACCAAACACACAATTTGTTTATTTTAATGCAAAAATATTGTAAAATCATTGTTCAAAACCTATGAAATTTAATGTCATATCATCCCTTTCTATGTGGAAATATTTTGGCTAATTTTGAATGATATGGCAAAGGACATATGCACATTTGTAATCCACCTATCACATCAATGAACATACAATTATGTTTGTAGCCCAAAAAAGTTAACAGGCAACAGCAACTGAACCTGCATAATGTACATAAAGCAAACACATAATAAGGAAGACATGCTCATCTATCTCAAACCATTCAACAAATACAGGTAAAATTTGATATTGAGGTTTCTACAGTAAAATTTCTTTTACGTACATTATTTAATGACAGTGTCCTCTGCATTCATATAAATACTTGTGATTATGGTAATGCACTGTGTATTATTAGTTTATATACCGCTAATAATTGTGCTAAAATCTTCTTGGGGGACCAGCCCATGGGATCATGCCCTAAAAATGGAGACAGTTTCAAATATGTTAGATTTTGGCTCTAAATTGAAATGACTAGATCCCCAACAAGGTTGTATCACTTTTATTAGCTACAGAAGTCTTCACTTCTTATAGAATAGAGATTCTGAAAAATTTCAGGCGGCCTCTCACATTGAATACAAGAGCCATAAAGACACCGTAAGAAAGTAGTGTAATGATACAATGTATCAAATAATAAACTGCTTTTACTGAGGCATACATTTATGAGGCTCTGGACAAATGGAGCTCTAAGTGGTATGGCCCATCATGAGTCAAGCTTCAGATAAGAAAGTAAAACCCAAACTCCTATAGAAATTGTAAGGAGGGCAGTGTTCCATTATTTAGTCCTTTGAACTTTTTGGAGCATCTAAATAGTACATTCAAAATTCAGTTCCTGCATCACAGAAAAAACTAGATGTGTTCTATGTGTTTTCTCCATTTCAAAGACCAAATGATTGATTGAATGACTGGTTGTTGTCACTTTCGGAAATAACTGACATGTATCATGAGAATCATGCAATACATAAATACATGTTGAATACACACAGCAGTAGATGTTCCCTAACAATCAATACCAACTCACTCTTCCATAATTTTGGCAACGTATGGAAGATGCATTTCTATGCTGTGCTCATCTTCATCCATGGACATGGTCATCCACTCAAACTGCCCTGTTGCCTCCAGGTCAGCAGTTACTGTGACACAAACAGCAGACACAAATTGGTTTATGCATTAACCTTTTCAAGATTACATATGTTTACAAAATATGGGGTTCAGTACGATATAGACGAGTTACAAGTTGTGTTGTTGTGTTTATTACGACATGGACAATTAAGTCAGCAATGCACAGTATTAAAATTCTAGTGCATTTTCTCACATTTCTTTAATTACCTAAAAAAACAGCAGCAAAAGTGTATTGTGATAACACGCATCATATTTTTATTTCCAACTTTTGTTAGAAACATTTTTTGCACATATTATTCAGCAACTTTCACACAAATGCAACTTGACAGGACCAGAAATCTGCGCTAAGTCTTCATGTAAAAGTCCGCTATTGTTCTACAGATTTAACCAAAATTGGCATCTGTGAATAATTTGAATTAAAAACTCCCCCCAAATATCAAATTTCTTAAAAATGTGGTTACTAGTTCTTGAGTTGTTTCATGGTTAAATGGATTCACTGTTACAGGCAAGGCACTCTGCAGGGACGCCAACATGCTACAATAGCTTCTGAACAGATGGTTATCTCTTTCAGGAACAAGTCTGGGGAAATTAAATGTTCCAGTAACCTAAACTGAACACCAACATTAGTCGAGTATTTGCTTGAACAGCAACGTACAAAAATAAATGTTGCTCAACCTCATGCTGTTTTATAATAAAGAATTCGCAGAAAGCAGCTGGGGTAGGAGTTATATTACATGGGCACACTGATGTGACGGGAAATCCACAGCCTACGTGACACTTTTACTAGTTTAATTTTTATGACATTGACCTACTTTGTATTATTACTTGACAAGTTCATTCATTGGAAAAATAATGCATGCCACACAGAACAGAGTTGCTAATATGCTGACAAGCCTCCACCAACTTTACCTGTTATCAATCTAAACTCCTTTGCAGTACAGCACTGTACCCCAGAGAAAATCTACGGTTATGTCATGAGTTCAATTACACAGGTACTACTGTAACAACAGCAAATATTTTTATGTTTACCAACAAATATTATGGTGCAATTGCAATTACGTACCTTGGGTGTCTATTCGTAGATCATAAAGTGGAGTACAGTATTTAACTGCAGTAGAAAGAGCACATCCACCAAGACGAACATGATGTGATGGACCCAGGATAAACACTCGCCTCCTATGTACATAAACAATTTCATCATTATAACAACTACTGAAATTTGTGGGCATGTACTCAATATTTTACAAATTATACTCACACTACAACAGGGCTAATTTGACGATAGGCGAAACCACTACATGCACCACAGTATTGGTAACCTGCATGCCTGAAAGAGACATACGCTACAATTAGAAAATGCAGCAGGCAGAAAAAATTTAGTACGTACGAAAATTTTCAGGATACTTACGGAGCAATGATGGCTCTTGCTGGACCATGGGTTAGATCAGCGGCGCTGAGCCAAGCTTCCAATTGTTTCCCGAGCTCCTTAGCTGCAAAAAAGACGAATAAATTTGGTATATGTCTGTTTTTATTGAAATAGGGGCCATCGTATTACGTGGCTGAACTTCGAAAGCGAAATTTTGATATGAATATTTATTCACGTTAACTGAATTAAAAAGGCGAAGGGCTGTCTTATAATTCGAAAATCACATGTGTATTCATTTTATAGGTGAATGACCTTGAAGGGCTCATACAGAAATGAACAAAGAATATTAACTGTGCTAGTAATTAATTTTTCGCCCAACCTGAATCCGAGTACCAGCTACCCGAATGGGATGCGCGTCTAACTGCCATGCTAGTTTTTTCTTGTTTTTCTCCGTTTTGAGAAAATATGAACACTACTGTCTACCTTGTACTTTTTGTATAACACCAGAATTCAGTTTTTCACAGAAAACAATGAACCTGTAATAGCCTCGGATTACCTACATACGCTACACACGTTTCTTTTTCTGTACCAAAATTTAGACTGCAGAGAGCAGCACTATTACCATAACCAGTACTAGAAACCGGTAGTGTCACCTACATTTCCGACAATGTTTATGATGGAAAGCTGCAGATTTTATAACTGTAATTCACCCCTTTAACTTTAATATATTCTTAATATAGTGAAATATTTATTTATACGTAACAGTTGTTTGTTGACAATCCTATTGAAATTTCACACTTATAGTTCCATTTAGATTGTTTATGTTGGTTATCGGTATGGCGTTTGTTTTTGGCGGCTACTATGATGAACATAACAGTTTAGTGGCACCATGTTGTGTTGTCACATGGAAGTGACGGCAAAGAGAGTTGTCTAGCAAGCTTATTGAACTGTCTTATTCGCAATGGGTATTCAGGGTTTGATACCATTTTTGGAAAAAGCGTCCCGCAAGGTCAATATTGGACAGTATGCTGGCTGCTGTGTTGCAATTGATGCATATTGTTGGTTGCATAAAGGGGCATACAGCTGTGTTGAAAAACTTGCAAGAGGAGAGTCATGCGATGCGTAAGAATTTTTAGAATGTATCTATTTATGCACCTTAAGTCTTACCTTATAATAGTCACCAGTTTTCATTTGCTTACCTGCACTTTTTTTAGCGGCTTTGCTTCATTTGAATCGAAACATAGATGTGTCTTTTAAGGACTTAAACCTTTAAAGCGCTATATTAACCACCATAAGCTGTAACATTAAAGTTCTGCAGTTTTCCCACAACGTATACTTTTGTTCACACAGTAATACCAACAAATACACTAATGTTAAAATTATATTTTTATACACAATATGTTACAACTTTTACGTGTTCCAATCTATATGGATCATCTTCAGAGAGTTACTGAACAGCAATAAAGTCTATATAAAAACATAGATAAATTCATAAATACAATAACCTTTATATATGAAAATGTTTGTAGATATTATAAAATTCGTTTGTATTAGTGCAGAACTGGTCCATAAGGTTTGGAGATTGTAGTTTTATAGGTTTTTGCAAAAGTTCATGTCAGCAGGATGTAAAGTATTTGTTTTGGTTGCCAACATGGTACTGAAGCAGACTGTGAATTGTTTATTAGTGCATGGACATGTGTAACTTTTATATGATACTCAGAATGAGGAGCAGTTATTTGTCTGAACATTAACCAAATGGTGTATTTAATGCGGGTATTGTTTTTTATGTTCCCAATTCTGAGTTTTTACATATAGTATATCATGAATTTTAGGCTTTAACAGTTTAGCAGTAAACAAAACTGTGGCTGATCTTTGAAGTACTACCATTCCTGTATGTGTCATTCAGTTTTGTAAATCTCTGTTTCAAGTATAGACATCTGCTGCATTTATGCATGTTCAGTGCAAGAGTGCAGAAGATGTGGAATGTAATGTGCATAATTAGTTTAAATTTCATAATGCAGTCACTGCATTAGATTGGTTTGTTTTCTTTTCAGATATGTGCATTATTGTATGAAATTTGTAAATATGCTGTTATCTCATAACATTAAACCAATTTTGGTGTTTGATGGGCAGCATTTACCAGCAAAGGCTGCAACTGAGAAGAAACGTCGTGAGTAAGTACATTATTTATCATTATTACGATACGCCAAAATATACTCATTCCTCACCTCTTAGCTGCATTGTGTGCAAGGAAAGAGCCTTTGGTAACAGTTGTAGGAGTCTGGGCAGCCCTTGGAGGAAAGAAAAGTTTCTAATCCTGTTAATTTCAATACCAGTTCCTCAGTCTACAGCCTACTGCTATACTAACTGAGGTATAATTATATAAATATGCCACCAAGCTGATTCTCTCAACGCTTCATGATTTTGATTAATTCTATGCAGCAAAACCTGTCATTAGTAATTTAACCTGTTACACTCTCTACATACACTAGGTGCAGTATTTTTGCTCAAGATTCTTACTAACACATTTAATGAATTTATTTTCTGAATCACTGTGTTAAAGGTCAGATGAGACAAGCAGGAGAAAGAACATGTAGCTCAGCGTATTATTATATATTGTGTAAATGAGGGCAGATTGAAGTCATGAAATGGTGGCTATCATTTGGTGCAGAATCTTACATCTTCCAGTTTGCTAACCAAAAATACAAAGATTAAGACATACAGAAATGCAATTTTGCCTGTTGTTTTGTATGGGTGTGAGACTTGGTCATTCACATTGAGGCAGGTTATAGGCTGAGGGTGTTTGAGAATGGGGTAGTGAGGAGAATATTTGGGGGGATAAGGTAACATGGGAGTGGAGCAAACTACATAATGAGGAGCTTAATGATCTGCACTCCTCACCCGATTCTGTTCGGGTGATGAAATCGAGAAGAATGAGATGGACGGGGCATGTAGCACGTATGGGGGAGAGGAGAGGCGTATACAGGATTTTGATGGGGAAACCTGAGGGAAAGAGAGACCACTTGGAATTCCTGGGCATTAATGGGAGGGTAATATTAAGATGGATCTTCAGGAGGTGGGATGTGGGGGCATGGACTGTATTGATCTGACTCAGGGTAGGGACAGGTGGCAGGAACTTGTGAATGCAGTAATGAACCTTCGGGTTCCATAAAATTCAGGGAATTTCTTGACAAACTGAGAACTGGTTAGCTTCTCCAGAAGGACTCTGCTCCATGGAATAATTAAGTGAGTGTAGTTGAGACCCATTACATATATTAAACAGCAATTTCTCCCCCACCGGCTGATTTTTTAAGTTTATTGTAATCCTGTCAGTATATATTTTTTTCAGTTTCTTTATTGTTGTATAAATAAAATTACTGTATCTATTGTTGCCCTGCAAAGTGCTGATCTCTATCAATATCACCTCTCCTGCTATCTGTTCCTCTTACTGTCTATGATTTACTGTGCCAGTTGGTCTGTGAAGCAAGTGTAATATCACTAATGTACTCAACTGCTTCCAATTGGTTCATTTCTCTAAATCCACAATTTTAATTTTTTGTCAGCATCTATTTCCATAGATAATTCCCCAGCTCTATTTTTTAATTGCAGGCTCAGTAGAATATATATTTATGCACACATTCAGTCATATGCACACTCCCCACCCACACACACACACACACACAACCACTCACACCACATATGGTAATTTAAGAACAGCAGAACATTGAGTATAGAAGACAGGCTTACATATCTTGTTACTGTATATGCACTATGTAATTTCCATGAGCAGCAAATGACCTCCTGCAATTATTTGGTATTTGTGTAACATATGTGGGTCCTGGTCTGAGGTGGTGCGTGTTTTTTAGGTCCCGTCAGAGCAGTCGTAAGCAGGCAGCTGAACTGCTCCGAGCTGGAAGAATAAATGAGGCCAGAAACTTCTTGAGACGATGTATCGACATAACGCATGATATGGCGCTTGCATTGATTCACGAGTGTCGCCGCCATAATGTTGACTGCATTGTTGCACCTTATGAAGCAGATGCTCAGCTTACATATCTCAACTTGAAAAACATCGCACAGATTGTGATAACAGAAGACTCGGATCTTGTGTTGTTTGGCTGCACAAAGGTGTATGGACAAACCAGTTGTATCCATTCATTCATTCATTACTAAAAATTCAGTTTTTAACCAGGCAGGAAATTACATATAATTTGCAGGCTAGAGCACAGGGCAGGACCCAGTGCAGAATCTTTTGTCTTCCAGTTTGCTGTCCAAAAATTCAAAGATTAAGATATACAGAACTACAATTTCACCTGTTGTTTAATATGGGTGTGAAACTTGCTTGCTGACATTGAGGGAGGTATGTAGGCTGAGGGTGTTTGAGAATAGGATGCTGAGGAGAATATTTGGGCCTAAGAGGGACGAGGTAACAGGGAAGTGGAGAAAACTACATAATGAGGAGCTCAATGCTCTCTACTCCTCACCAAATATTATTTGGGTGATTAAATCAAGAAGAATGGGATGACTGGGGCATGTGGCATACAGGGTTTTGGTGGGGAAACCTGAAGGAAGGAGACAACTTGGAAGATCTAGGTTTAGATGGCAGAATAATATTGAGATGTATCTTCAGGAAGTGAGGTGTGGGGAAATGGACTGGGTTGATCTGGCTCAGGATAGGGACAGGTGATGGGCATTTGTAAATGTTGTAATGAATCTTCAGGTTCCATAAAATACTGGGAATTTCTTGACTACCTGAGAACCAGTTAGCTTCTCAAAGACTGCTGCAAGGAGTGAGTGACAGCACAGGACCAAAGGATATGTAAATTTTTACTTCACATGTAAATATTTATGTATAAGTGCAAGAAACATTGATTTTTCCATATTAACCTATTAAAGCACATTGGTAACTTTATGTATTTTAATAAACATTAATTACTGTGGTAAACAGCATTATGTAATTGATGTTTGTAATGTGGAGACAATGTGCGTTCTGTGAGGTAGTATACAGATTGCTAAGTATTATTTGGAGAATCTGCATGACTGTCCTTTTGCCTCCTCTCACATTCTTCTCTACACATGCTCATTTTATACTGTATGAAGTGTGCATTTGATGGTCAACATTGAATAATAATGTGGTCTAAAGTAAGCCACTCAGATGTTTGCATTTGTGTACCCATCGTCCGATCACTTTATCAACTACATGTTTTGCTGCTAGATTCTGTTCAAGATGGACTTAGCAGGAAACGGTTTGCTGGTGGAACAGGAACGCCTGCACCTGGCAATGGGCACCCGGCCAGAGAAGTTTAGTTTCGACAAGTTCCGTTACATGTGCATCCTGTCCGGCTGTGACTACTTGCCCTCCCTACCTGGCATTGGTCTGTCCAAGGCTTGCAGGTTCATTACAAGGACTGTTGATGCAGATATTCATAGGGTAAGGAGCCTCACAATTACATTGCCAAGACAGTAAGATCAAATCAAGAAGTAAGAGATGAACAGCACATGTAGCACGCTGGTAGGAACAGAGGAACTTTGTGTGATATTTTGGCTGAACAGTCCTGTTGAAAGATACCATAATGGAGTCTTAAGTGAGACTGGAAATGTAATGTTAACATTGATCTTAGACAGGCAGCTTGTGAAAGTGTGAACTGAACTGATTTGGCAGGGTAACTTCCCAAGGTGGAATTTCGTAGACGCAGTGATGAATCTTTTGGTTTGTTAATCTTTGCTACAATCAACAAATGTAGTTTATTTCATCCAAGTGGTTCTTCCTTGCAGCAATAGAGTGCACACAATGCAGATATTGTTGGCTTATCCTGTCATTTATATAGATACCTATTACAACTTATCCATACGCTTTTGCCAACTATTACAAATAGTTTAAACTCTTTTATTTTATATTTTGACCAGATATAATATAAAGTGAAGCATTTGTATAAACTGTTTGTTTTCATGAGCTTGTTGCTTACATTATGGTACCCATGACATGTAAGTGATATCTGTTAACCCTTTAAACGCCGAGTTAAATCCCAAATGTAAGTCCCAGCTCGCCGAATTTTTCTGCGGGTTATTTAAATTTTGCGCATGATATTCGCAAAACCTGAATATTTCAAGAACTAAGCAGGATAAATTTGTGAAACAAAAAGCATTTTGTGGGGAAGGAAACAGACATTGCTCAGAATGCCTTAAAAATGCTGTAATTTCCTTACTGCGTAATGGAGAAGATAAGTTTCTAAACGAACTT
>Ga0123354_10015677_pt1 | contig 11853 bp, 6 predicted proteins | sample TergutLab28metaG_2_FD_97872 | JGI IMG/M metagenome (GOLD analysis project Ga0123354, IMG submission 97872) | Labiotermes labralis P4 segment gut microbial communities from Petit-Saut dam, French Guiana - Lab288 P4 | ecosystem: Host-associated > Arthropoda: Insects > Digestive system > Gut ... | reverse complement strand
TGTGTGTGTGTGGGTGTGTGTGAGTGTGTGTGTGTGTGTGTGTGTGTGAGTGTGTGTGTGTGTGTGTGTGTGAGTGTGTTTGTGTCAGTGTGTGTGTGTGTGTGAGTGTGTTTGTGTGTGTGAATGTGTGTATGTATGTATATATATATATATATATTCCATATACAGTCCATCCGTTACCGTTTTGTAAAATGTAAAAATGTTACAATGATAATACAGTTAAATATGTAGGTCCTCGTACATCGGCTTCGTTTGCATTCACGATAAGGTATATTAGTCTTGAAAGACTACTTCATATACGTCACTGGGTTGTCAGGATAGTTTGTATTGTGGGAAATTTCTCTTTAGTGTTTGTGTTTAATGATGCAGTAAATGTGCAAAGAGCGGTGTCTGAAACATGCAGTGTATTTCTCGTAGTGACGTTTACGTGTGATAAGGCTGTTACGTTTCACTGAATCATGCAGCGACATGAATAAATTCAAGATGACAATCAAATATCTAGTTCAACAATATTTACCACATGTGGTATTTGCTTTAATATACCAGATCACTTCTTCCGTCTCACAATTTAGTTATCTCTTTTTCTGACCAGTAGAGCAAACAACAATTACTTCCTTCAGCACTGTATAGCAAGTAATAGTTGTGGAGTCGCGGTTTATTGTCTGTGTCTTAAGAAATGAATTTTTATATGTTATGTGGATTTACTTCGAGCACGAAGTAAAGTGTTTCGTGTTGTATGCTGCACGAGCCACAACGAAATAATCTGAAGTGAGTTTTGAGATATTCATATTGGTATGGGTAAGGATTCCTTTCTCCTGGGATATGTCGCTCCATTACTGGAAAATCAAATTTTGCAGATGAAGATCTTACTTTTTTTTTTTTTTTAAATGCCTTTTATCCCGTGACGAAGCATTATATTCCAGAAGATCTTCATATAAAGTGAAGTTTTAACGTGGTACTAAAGTGCAGGATCGAAACGTTTCTAAACTCTGTCTTACTTTGTAGAAATGTTTGTTATTCGCATTTCTATTGCCGATTTATTTTATCTCTCGTTTCAATTTCTGCGTGTTTTTAAGTTTATCCATTAGGAAAATTTTACGGTCTCTTTTCTCCTAACGGCAAAGTGTAAAAGGACGGTTTTATGTTGATCGACAATTTTACGACGCTTTCCGATCAGGAGTTCTCTATCATTCCATGAACCCTGTTTCTTTATCGAAAGTGTTTGGCACATACACGTGTGGATGTCAAAAGACGGGTATCTAATCGGAGTCACGCTTATAAAGAAGAAGTAAAACTGATAACCATCAAAACAAAACTTTATGAAACAATGGCTCACTCAGCTACATGTTTCGACCCTCTAGGGGGTCATCATCAGGCTGATATCCAAAATATATTAAGGAAGTTTTCACATCGTATATGGAAGAGAAATCTTATTTCTTACTTATTACGCTAAAGTCCAGTCTTCTCTACATTCAGTTTCAAGATTAATCTGGACTGGACTTAACATAATTTATAAGAAGTGAAATCTGTCTTCCACATACGATACGTACACTTCCTTAACACGTTTTGGATATCAGCCTGATGACGACCCCCTAGGGAGAAGAAACATGTAGCTGAATGAGTCATTGTTTTATAAAGTTGTGTTTTGATGGTTGTCAATTTAACTTATTAATATCTCCAGTAGAACGGAATGCATAAAATTAAGATACAGTCACGCCTACTGTCTCACATATGTAAAGGTCAGAGGGCAAGGGGAAAGTTTTTGGGCTACGATGTTGAGTTTCATGTCCGTACAAAGATCGTTTCTGTAACATCATAGAGCATTTTATCCAGTTTTGTCATAACCGGTATGGACGAAATATCGTTAACTTAATAAATTAATAAGTGAAATACCGTAACCTCAAACCTCAGTACTGCAGATGCCAGATTGGGTCATTAACCATGATCATGATTCGTCATTCTTGTGTCCTCACAGATTAATTTCCAAATATTTATCTTAATATTCAGATTACGACCTTACATTTGACCTCGAATGTTATGGCAGATAGATACTGACGTTTTGAAACAGGCCTGTAACCAGACCCTAAACACAAAGGGCACAGCGGCTGCCATTGCGGGTAACATACACACTACCTACTGTATACAAGCAGGCAATGCTCTATTATACAATCACTGTCTGTATATGTATGTATCATGTACTCATAAACGTAGAAAGCGCCTTTGTCAGGACTACAAAATAAACACTTTTCATTACAGAATGTGCTCCATTACATTGCATAAAACATTTTGCATGTGCAATACATACATTTTTTAAAATGAGTTGTTTCCAAACACGGCGTTCAACAGAGGCAACACGTGGATTCGGTAGAATGTGGCACTGTTTATTGTGGGCTGATCAGCATGTTTTTCATTGGCATTTTGCAAAACCGTGGTTAGTGAATCCAGATTTGTGGTGGGTGAATTACAGCCACTTGCACTCCCTGGCGGCGGACCCGTTTCGGAATAGCGTACCTTCTGCAGAATGTTTGTATCCCACTACGCAGCATTACATCCCAAACAGACATAATTGTGACCCTGAATGCGTGGCAACTTCAAACGTTATACTGTATATTCCTGTCATTTTTCAGCCTTTCTCTCTCTAATTTTTGCTTTAGAAAGGCAGAAGAAAATAATTCTGTGTAAACTGGGTTTAGAGTTTTTGTTATCACGATGTGACACATTGATTAAGCTAGTTATTTCGGGATTGTCACAGTATACCAAAACATCCAAGTTTTGTGATTTTTATCCTGTTTCCGTCTTCTGGTGGAATGATGAGAAAGAAACCCCGTTGTATCCTGTCCCTCGGCAGAGCTGTTCTTAAACCGCAGAAATAACAAGAAATCAGCAGAACGCGGTTTATTCTTCGTCGTGAAACGTGAGGAAGGAATTGAACTAAACTTCCCAAAAGTGGTACTTTGATTATATTCTGAAGATGGATGAATTTCAAATCAATGTTTTTAATCAACACATTTTGTCAGCCCTATATTTCTTGTTTCCCCAGTCGGCAGTTCAAGAAACACCGTGTCTTACGCATATAGTATTTCACCAGTCAATTATATATCTGGCATTTAGTGGTTAACCTGAGTCTTGTACCCGTCATTTTGCTAAATTCCGCTCTATGATCTTTTAAGATATTCCACTGGATGAAATCCGTATGCGTAAAGAGATATCTATATTCAGGATTATCATTTACGGTTTTGATACCATTATGATAAGGTTTGACTTAAAAACTGCTTATAACCAGGTCAGTTTTGTTTGGATTCAGTCTTGCTTTTGTTGAATTTATTTGTGAATGTTCAGTTCTAGAATGGTGTAGGCTGGATATCAATATTAACAAGCAGGCGGAAGATGAGATTCCTGCTAACAAGAGTTGCAGCAAATCTTGACCTAACCTAATATATGCATTGGAAAAAGAAGAAAGAAAATGTAGCCAGAAATCAAAAGGATTGGAAAGTAGGAGGAAATAAATAATTATACATATAAAAAATAAAACGGAAAGAAAATAGAAGCAAAATGCAGAGAGAGGTGAAGAGAAGATAGAATAAATTTATGGAGTTTATGTAAATATTAATAAATATGATATGTTTGTTTCTGCAGCTTAATTATGCAAAACCGTAAGAAATATGAATATCGTGTATTGGGCACAGTGTATGTGGGTTCTGTTTCTCTGGAATATAGTTTCAAATATTTTGCACTGTAGCAGACTTTTAGCCAGCTGTACGCAACATGTCCAGATTAGGTCTTCGTCTTCATTCGAAGTGTTCATTACTTTACTACTTTAAATGAAACTTCAATGTGTCAACAAATATTAGGAGGACTTTCTATTGTCAGATTTATTGACTGGATGTTCTCACAGCGGTGCGCGTTATTCGTTCGTTCTTCTCCTTACCATCTCGGACATCAAGTCACTTTTCCAAAATTTGGTTTCAGTTACTAGCGATTAGTTTGCTTGATAACATTTCCATTGGACGTCTCAGGAGTATCTGAAGACCAGCGCCGCCAATCTGGTGGTCTAATTCACCGTCGCTTGGATATTCCTTAATTGCGGGAATTTCTGTCTACAAGCGACACTTCCACATCACTTTAACAGGAGAAATGACCTGTCTACAAGAGGCGGTGTCGCTTTATATGAAGCTCGTCTGTCCTAGGACGGACTATGCTTGTCCCACCAGGAGGTCCACTGCCCACACCCACATCAGAAGCCTACAGATGGAACAATCCAATGCACTACAACCGACTCACCTTGTCAGTTAACTACAAACAGATTTACGGAGGATTAGGAGGTCCTGTTTTTCGCTGACCACATCAGAGCGCTAACAGTGAGTTTAGAAAGTTAGCTAGTGCGGAGAACCTCCTAGCTCGGCAACTTACGGTAGACTGCTTGTGCCGACTGAGGGCTTACCAAAATCACCTGAGGCCTTAGACGAGAGCGACTGCAGTAAAGCAGGTCGATGGAAGCTGCACATAAGAAGGGGGCCAAGCCGACATCACGAACGGTGCCTAGCGTTTTTTGAGTGGTCTGACACTTTCCGGGATTTTCAGAGTTAAAGAGCAAATGTCAGGTTATAATTGAAAGATGGGAGAGGGTACGCATCTCCCCACCCCAAAACCACGGAGTATCGCAGCCAACGATTCTTTCTTCGAGGTCGCAAAAGCCTTCTGCTTACACGACCGAGTCGCTCTGGGTTCAAACCCCAGACATTCATCCAAACAAATTTCTTCCCCTCCCTCATAGGACATACAGTCACATGAACATTTAATCTACAAGACTTTAATATTACAAATTAGATGCCTGTAGCCAAGCCGGGAAATCCCGTAAGCGTTGGCTAAATAGGCCAAGGGGCGCGCTAACTTCCGCCTAGCTTTTTGGCTGGCTAGTTTTGTTTACCTCGTCAGTAACGCCAGCCAAGCAAAGGTAAAGATAAAGCTATGCATGTACAGGGTTCCAGGAGGTTGAGGCTCCCAGAATTCAAGGCACTCTCCAAATAAGTCTTATGGTTGTCAAGCTTTACACTCCAGGAAATATTTCTGGTACTCAATTTTGTTTAAGGCCGAGTCGACCCCAGAGCGATATTGCGGCTGGAAGTATTGTCAATGACACAATCGGGAATCGAACCCGTTACCTTCCGGTGTGTAGCGCGTTGCTTCGACCAACTGCCCCACCGCATACCCCGTAACGCCGGCAAACCTGTACAAATCCCTTCAGTCGTATTTTTAGATAGGACGAATTCTAGACGGCATTTAAAAGCAAAATCGGTACCCTTCTAGATTAATTATTACTCTTTACTCAGCAGTACAGCTTTGGCCTTAGAGCGTCGGTGGGGTTCTGTATCTCCAGGCAAAGCTTGCAGAGAAAACATACAGCTCCTGTCAAGAGCGTAAGTCTCTTATCCCATTCCGCTCTTCGCAATTTGTTAGGTGTTCAATTTGCAGCAAGCCTAGAGTCAAATTTATTCACAGCTCTATAAAGACAGACAACAATAGAAAATCCCGTCTCTGGCATAATAAAATTAACTTTCCTTCACAAAGCACGAACGAGCTTCAGCCTAATGTATCCGTAACCCGAAAACATCGGTTATTGGGCATAAACATCTAACGGTCTGGATTCCCGCGGCGGAACACCACGAAGGGCAAAGTTATACTGGCGAGTAATCAACATTGCCAACGTGGCTTTTTTCATTCTGTACCAGAAACCTTCTCATTTGTTCTCTTAGAGATTTTTAACATTTCTGGTAATGTTCAGTATCCACATCATTACTCATACTACATACCAATCTACACTCTGTAGATTGGGACTGTACTTTCTTGCTACATTAATCTTCAGGGTTCAAAAAGTCAAAGAAATTAAGCTGTTTGCTGCACCCCTAGAGTAGCACAGGCTGATGTATACTGAGACAGACAGACAGACATGTTAAGGGAATGTGTGCAATTCGGTGAGTTTTCTTTACGAACGAGCCAAAAAGAAGAGAGAATGGAAGATAAATACGCGTATTAAAACTCAGGTATTATGGAAATAAAGTTTTGTATGCATGTATGGAGAAAGAAATTTTGGGGTTTAGATAAAAAAAAGTTACAGAAAATGCGTGCCAGTGTGTGCCGCCACGCAATATGTTGCAATTTTGCTTCACAAATTATTGTTTCCGTGGGTTGGAGAAACGATTCTGTTGTGAGTGAATAAATTTGAGAACTTATCCTCTGCTATTTACCATAAACCCTCTCCAGACTCACTGTTTGGTATACCCCAACCAAAGGCAGTGGTTATGTAGCCTTTGAGTGTGCCGTATTTCAAATGCATGTAGATCCGAAGGTGAAATCGCACAACCAGGCGTTCTCTTGAGTGAAGGATACCGTTTCTCGCCACATAATCATGCGGCTTGATCCGGTAACATCAACAAAAGAGGTACGTACTTGCAACTTGGATACTCTCCGCAGAGATTCGGGCCGAAATCTAGAACAGATAAGACAATGGAAGTTACCCGGTTATTGGTACTGTAAACAAAAACGGAAGTTTATGTATAACACAATATTGAGGCGCGTTCGTACAACCATTTTTTTCAGTGGAAAAGCTATAAGTATCACATATTCTGAATGTTTATTTGTAGCCATAGGTTTTCAGTATGCGATGCTCATGCACCATATTGTTTCATAAAAGACAAGAGTTTCGAACATAAAATGTGTTCCAATTTTCCCCACAAATTTGACCGAAAGGTTCCTAATTTTAAAAAGAATTGAGCGAGATGTGATCATATATGTATTTTGGTCTCTTCATGTAAAGTACCCATTAATTTTTTAGTTTTAAAGAAATTTGAATTTTCTCCGCAGATTTTAGAAAAATAACCGATTGCATGAAAATCTGTCTAGTGGGAGCTAAGTGGTTCGATGCGGCCGGACGGAAGGAAGGAAGGACGGGTGGACAAACATAGAGACAGACAGACAGACGGTCAGACATAGAGACAGACAGACAGACAGACAGACGTAGAGTTTAGATAGACGTACAGACTGGTAGACATGACGAAACTAATAGTTCCTTTTCGCAATTTTTCGAACGCGCCTAAAGACATAAAATTTCCTAAAAACTCCATGAAACAGCGCCATATTTTGTTGTTCTGTGTATTGTTTGTGTGTAAATGTGTACTGTACTACTGCTACCGGGTATCAACCCAATTGCATTTAACTAATATATATATATTTTGACGTTTTTTATGACCGTGTATCTCAGTATATTTATCTGAGTAATTAACCAACTTGATGCACAAAATTTGTTTCAAAATAAGTTTTATTTCATGCCTCTACATGTTTCGAGCATTTTGACCTCCTGATGATGAGCACATGTGCTCGAAACTTGTAGAGGCATGAAATAAAACTTATTGTGGAACAAATTCTGTGCATCAAGTTGGTTAAATACTGAGATGAATATATCTATCTCTCTATCAATCTGAGAAAGCAATTATTACTCATATTTTAAAGAATTACCCGCCTGTTATGCAATTTCTTAGTTGCTGCAACATTTTTTAAATGCCCGCGACAGCGCTGTGTCCTGAACCACTGGAATTGACTGCACACTCTTCGACCCCATTTCCTTTAAAATGCTCTGCATTGTTGCCCACAGAATCTAAGTTTCATTTTTTACAAGTAGAGTTGAGTAACGGCTTTTGTGACTATCCATGTTAGGGGTTTCGAACTTTCGTGATAAAACATTTTAGTAGAGTTGTTTCGACCTTCCGTGACTGATTCCGACGAATCGGGATTAGACATAGTGGCTGGTGAGTCAGCTTTCCCCACTATCCAGGTACTGTGGCTCAGCTCCGTGAAGGTTTCTGTCGATGAGTGAGGTTGATATGTGTCGTACTTCGCACAATGAGACTATCCTTCCATCATTTAATGCTTTTTATCTTAAAAAGACTTTAAATTTTATTAAAAGGAAATGTAATGTTTTTCGTGTTTTATTCCTGTCATTTCCTAATTTCTTGGAAACGAACCGGCATTTTATATTTTGGCTCTCCATTATAGTGATTCGATGTTCTTCAGTTTTCTCGTTCCCATTAATCATGAATGTAGAGATTCCATTTATTCTGATTTCAGGCTTCTACAGCGGTGTAAATGAGATTTTTGCCCTTCTGGGATGTTACGCAGCGTAGATTGGTAGTTAGGAGCGAAGATTCAATGTAATCTTCTGTCGTTAATTTTTTTTATTAAAAACTACTAGAATTTTTATCTCTCGCAGAGGAGCTACCAAAATGTATTTATTTTCCACTAAAAAGGAAGCGAAACTGAAAAGCTGGAAAACTTTAAAACAAATCTCACCTGAAGGCCATACCGTATTGAATGTGGTCGAAACAGGATTGGTTTATTAATACAAGTAGTTATGGTGTTTTTGTACAAAGACGTAGTTGTTTTGCAGAGTGAGCTCTAGTTGGTGTGAAAACCCGCACCTCTAAGCGGATACCGACCAGAATCTCCATATCCATAAATACTCAACACAACGGTGATTGAACTGTGCAGTAACAGAACTAATTGGGAAATATAAGCGTAGCATATTAATTATGGTGAACCCTTTCACTTCTCTTTAATTACCAGCAAGTTGTACGACTTAAAGGTAAAGCGTACTGGGAATAAAATATTTGTTTAATTTCTCTGTACTGCGTTTTATTAACCACTTTTTCTATTCGATAAATATTTCACGAGGTTAGTGGGATAAAACACTGGAAATTTATTCTGTAAAGAAGACCTCCTTACAGTTCTGGGTATGTTGACAAGTATTAATCAAAACTGAAATGTTGTGACGAATTTTAGAAAACTCTTCATCAACAAATGCAATGGACGATCCGGCATTCGGATCCCGGCAAGGAAAAGACTTCTCCAAAACGCCTAGACCATCCTCTAATCAGTGGGTAATGGGGGCTGTTTCCGTAGAGGTAAATGGGTCGGGTTGCGAGGCTTTACGGTCACCGTCATCTATTGCCCAGATTAAGAAGGAATGGAGGTATACCTCCACTCCTTCAGTGTGCCATAATGGAGAGTATAGGAAAAAATTTGTTCTTTTGCCTTATGAAATAAAACGAAATTTTGTCCAGCGGTTGGCGGGCCTTAACACCGCTGATATGCATTCAGGCGGGCAGACATGAAGCTCAGAGGCACATTTCCCAGTGTTTTGTCACGAGAGCTCCAGAAATGCACACAATAAGGTGTTTACTGAACAAAAACTATCTTATTATTATAATATTTATGCTCGTTGAAACGTTTGCCGAGTATATTTTAATCTGATGAAATGAAGGAGATTGGAGTTTTATGGAGATCATATACAGCATAGGTGTTAGTTGGGAGCATCAGTAACAGGAATTTCCTTAGAGAAGAGATTGTGCGGTATAAGACGCCCAACGGATCGCTAAATTAGGGGGGGGGGGCAGCTCATAAAAATATATTGCTGGTAATGAAAACTGTAGATGCCGTGCAAGCAGTGAATATAAAAATGGATTATACAGTGACTAGGAAACTAACTGCAGCTGACAGAATTACGGAGTGATGAGGAAAACTGAAAATATCATGTTAACCTTTAGACGCCTAACGTCAACTATATTTGACGTACCGCACCGCTAACCTCCAAAGTTGCATTTTATTTATTTATTCAACAAATATAGGTACCGAATATTTTAAACATGGTGTATAGTCTCCGTTTTTTTCTCTTCAAAATGCAGTTTGTTTCATAATTCTAACTTATTTGGTTCCTGCATTATTCACATTTTATATACAGGTGTGCTAAAATTAAAAAAAAAATAATTCCGGCGCCAAAATGTTAATAAAGTGTGGCGGCGAAACCGATGCTGTCGTGCTTGATTGTGTGGTGGGAAAATGCATAAATTGAAAATGATGAAGAAAGGTTTCTTGTTTTAAAATACCACTTTTCTATGCCATTAGTAAAGGTAAGATAAATACGTTACTTTTCTAAGTATAATAGATTCCTGTGACCGACTGACTGAACGATTGCCAGAGTGACCGAACGACCGACTGAATGAATGACTGACAAACTAATTAGCTGGCTGACTGAAACTAGCCGACTAACTGACTAACGGCCTGACTGACCAATGAACTGACTGACCTACTGCCTGACAAACTAGCGAACTAACTGGTGAAAAATTAACTAATTTACAAATCAACTAACTAACTAATAAGCTGCCTAGAAAGTGGTCTTTTTCAATAGTTAGTATTGACTCAGTTAGTAGAGAAATTAATCACACGTTATGGAATTTGAATGTTCATTATCTTCTTTACAAGACTCCATGTGTATGAAGAATGTTAAAAAAAAATTTCGAGGACATTAAATTGTTAAGTGACGTGTACAAATTTTCACTCTGTTGCTCTATCAGTTATACGTCTTTTACGATTGTGCTTGCTGCATTGTAACAACAAACGCTGTCGCTCTCATTACACAAAAGGAGAAAACAGACTCTTCACCACCCTGCAAACCTGATCTCCGTTTCTGTGTTTTGGTTTTCCAGGGCTTATAAATTCAGTTTTCTTTAATTAGCTTAATAATTAATTAATTAACTTGTATTTCTGCGTGTGTTTTGCATGGTGAAAAGGCTTCTTTAAGAAGCTTATATTTACAGAGCTCGTTAAGAAAACAAATATGAATTATGGAATTCGAAGAATCGCTACCACGTTTCGCCATTGTGCCTTAAACTAAATGGCTTTGAATCCAATTCCCATTCTCTTGGAATTTTTTTATCATATTCAGTCTGAATATTATCCTCTCATCTAGGTGTATACCTTTTACATGTTTCTCCTCTCAGGTGTATTGTATAAAACTTAGAATGAGTTTCTAATTCCTGCCGTGTGTTCTGCGTGTTCTTATCTTCTTATCTTCTTTGACATCACAAATTAATGTAGACTGCTTATATATAAAAGCTTTCAAGCTTCTTATTCCCTCATCGCACATGTTCCTTGGCGTGCAAAAATTGTGAGTAAACACTTTCTATTCCGTCATTACTAATGTGTCATAAAAGATAGTAACAGAATGTAGTAGAGTTGATATTCTTTACAAAAAGGAATAAAAGGTGTTATTAGTGAACGCAAATCTTTCTCAGTAGCTTATGCTGAGCAATTTCCCATTTAATCCGACAACATGAGTTGTGTTAAAATATCGGTGGAGAGAATAAATTACGAATCTCCTCTTTGTATAATTTTTTTTCCCCCACGCTTTTTAACACTTCATTCAAAGTTCAAATACTCGAACGCCATCAGCCACTTTGTAATATCTGTAACTTCCTAGTACCTCTATTATTATTGTCTTATTTCTTTGAGGGATTTATATAAAACGATGCTTGTTTGCCTCAACTTATGTATCACCTGGTGCTGATAAATTTTAGTGATTTTGAAGAACAAGTGTGTGTTACGCAGAAACCAACAAGCTGTTTCGACCAAAAACCATAAGCATTTAGCGCGGCATATGAGATGATTGGGGAAGACAAACAGGTGGCAGCCATGGCAACAAACCACTTTGAAGGATGGGGAGTCGGTGTTTTAATAACGGGAAAAGTTAGTTTCAGGGGTGTGTTGAACTTGTGAGAGATGTAGGCGGAGAATAGCGAGAAGATGTAAGCGAAGCTACTGTGTGCTTTAGATTCTGGAAAAAAATGAAGAAAAACACATACGCATAATCTTATGTTTATTGGACCGTGCATCATCTTGATAGTTGAATAAAGTGAGACCAACTTGATGTCACTTGCTTTTTTATTACATTATTTAATGCTCAACATGTTTCGGATGTTAATACATCCATCCTCAGGAGCTTGCGACTTATTTGTTGAGTTATTT
>Ga0123354_10015673_pt1 | contig 11854 bp, 9 predicted proteins | sample TergutLab28metaG_2_FD_97872 | JGI IMG/M metagenome (GOLD analysis project Ga0123354, IMG submission 97872) | Labiotermes labralis P4 segment gut microbial communities from Petit-Saut dam, French Guiana - Lab288 P4 | ecosystem: Host-associated > Arthropoda: Insects > Digestive system > Gut ... | reverse complement strand
GTGCAGAGTCCTTCTTGAGAAGCTAACTGGTTTGCAGCTAGTCAAGAAATTCCCCGCATTTCACGGAACCCGAAGGTTCATTACCGCACTCACAAGCGTCCGCCACCTGTCTCTATTCTGGGCAAGCCCAATCCAATCCATTTACTCACATTCCACCTCCTGGAGATCCATCTTAATATTATCCACCCATCTACGCCTAGGTCTACCCAGTGATTCCTTTTAAATGTTATTAATTGGAGAATAAAGGCGAGTTTATACATTGACAAATATAAGCACTGAAGATGTAATATTTACGAAATTAAACTAACGTAATTAAAAGCTTGAAATATACAAGTGGCTTAAACATAAAAGAATCTAAACAAAAATTAACAGAATGTTCTATCATGTCACGCAGATTTATCATTTATCCAATATTCGAAAAAACCTGTAAATATTAATTCACTTTCTTCATTTCAAATTCACCGAAAAAAGCACAAATAACTTGCCCGAAAAATTCTCAATAAAACGTTTCATGGACAATATTTAAGCATAATTACAATAAGTGTTACACATAGATATATACATGTTTATGTTATGTGCAGAACTCATGAAATACTTTTGGTTTATGATTCACAACCAGCTACTAATTTCAACGAAAGACTGTCTATTAGAGCGCGCACACACGCGCACGCACACACACACACACACACACACAACAGTGCATCTCCTAATGCAGATACTGAGAATCAACTGTATGAGAATGCACCATATTACACATAAACTAAGTTATTACAGGTACGTAATTAACAAAGGCACACAGTACAAGATACGAATTACATAGATTGTTCCAGTGTAGAAATAACTGCAAACCATAATTTTAATGCAAAAATAGAACCGTCTGACATGCTAGCTGTTTAAGTGGCCACTTATTTATAAGACGCAAAAACTACGAAATATAGATGGTCACAGCGCTGATAGTGCTGACATTGCTTCGAATTTTGTGTGTTTGCCTCTAACACTAATTCCTTTTGTCTGCCTCGTTTCATTTTGCACGGTCTACCTGGTAATTACTAGAATACCATAGACTGTAACATATATAAATATTTGTGTTACTAGCCAATCATATACGGCTTAATGCGGCTGTTGATCTCTATAGCACGCCTCGCTTGTATGACGGAAAAACGCGGGATGTCACCCCCTTAGTTGCTTGAAACTGATGTTAATAAATAAGAGCAATTTTGTTACTTGTTCCATGGCCGTTCATTAAAGAATGTCTTATACTTGTATAATGAATCAATCAGTGCACATTTATAAATATGTTCCATCATATATTTTGTAACAAGAACACAATATTCGTGTTATAACGCACCCTGATAGTGGTCACAAGAGTGACCGAAACATGCTGGTTAAAAATGATAACATGTGATTGAACATATTTGTAAACGTGCATTGGTTGTTTAATCTCAGTAATTAACCAACTTGATGCACAAAAGTTTTGCTTTATAATAAGTTTATCTCATGCCTCCACATATTTCGTGCACATGTGCTCATCATCAGGAGGTCAAAATTGCGTTACACAGCCTCTGGTATCATCACACCTACAGGCGTGATGATACCAGAGGCTGTGTAACGCAATTTTGACCTCCTGATGATGAGCACATGTGCTCAAAACATGTAGAGGCATAAGATAAACTTATTGTAAAACAAAAATTTTGCGCATAAAGTTGGTTAATTACTGAGATAAATATACTGAGATACACGGTCAGCAAAACGTCCAAAAATGTGCATTGGTTGGTTTGTCATATAAGCAAAAGAACATTTCTTGTTTATTTCTAGCAGTCAGGTAAGAGGGTGAGATGTCTGGATATATTTTATAAAGTTTATTACGTGTGAATGTAAAATATTAATATAAAACTGTTGCACGCCGAGATTAGACTGTATTAACGTCAGGCTGCACGTAAATATCCCTGTAACAATACACAGTCCGCAGTCAAAGGGCGCGTTCTGCAGAAGGAATTATGAATGTACATGACAAAATCCATCAGATTACTTACTGCAACAGGTTATATTTTATTTTCACCACGCTTTAAAAAACTACATAATTAAACAAACATACATGTGTACATCCTATCTTGTTTTACACGGGTTCGATGGTCGTATTCTGATAGGCACTACATTAAAGACAAAACAAAACCAATGTCATGGCAGTCTGAAGGTAACCAAGAATTTGCTTGGTTTTCATGATGAAGGCTTGACGATCGCGATTCATAGTTATTGATTGTTCGGTATCTTGCAGGTTCGGAAGAGTATGCACAACTTTGCAAGATTTCAAGTATCTCACAACGATGATCAAGAAGTTAAATCTTCTAGGCTATGACGTAGTGTAATTTTGTAGTTAAAAGAAGTTTCGAATCCTGTTCCTAATTCCTTCTTCATTATACATTACTAGCTTATACATTAATTGTTGTTGCATAAAAGAGTTTTTATACAACAACAACTAATTTACTTCCTGGTAGTGGTCCAGTACAGTCCGAAACATGTAAGATTTTAATGTTTTTAAAGATAAGATTGTGAATCAAAAGACAATCGTGTGCGTTGTTGGTTCAAATTGTAAAAATTGAATTATAATGCACGGAATGGACATTAAAACAAAGTGTGCACGTTTGTGTGTGTTTATGTGTAATTACGCAAAGCCACGCTATTCTATAACGATCTCCCTTACTGACGTCACTTCTTCCCCTATCACGCAGTCGACGGTACTTACAGTAGCCGGCACGAATCTGCGAGCTAGGCTTCTGGAAATTGAGTTTCAGGGGAGCGGAAAGGAACAGGCATGATAATTTTAAGTGTATGGACAGAAGGACTGATAAAGTAATGGAGGTGAACGATAGCGACCATGCAGCATTTACCCTGACTAACATGGCGCGCTGTGGAAGCAAAACAAGCGGGTTCCTACTGCTCTCTCTCTCTCTCTCTCAAATGACCTTTAGATTTAGAACAGCTAACGACTCATATCTTTAAAAAATGGGAAGGTTGTGTCCTTTTTGACGCTTGAAAGTCGAACTTTTAACATAAAAATTAATCAAATAACCAGCCAACACAACTTTATCAAGTATTCATCCAGCTCCATGTTTCGAAACTACAGGGTCCTCATCAGGCTGAATTTTAGAACACAGTGAGTTCTTACTGCCACAATAAATACGTATGTATTTTATTGTAGCAGTAAGACCTTACTTCTTGCGAACATATTTACAATTCAGACTTTGTTTACTACATCAATATTCGTAACAAAATAAGATGACATACGCCGTAAGCCACGATATAAGCAAGACATACACTACTCAAGTGACCTAAGACCTTGTCACTCGTGCATCACCAAATTTGGAAACTCCACACGGTACCTGATATTGAATAAAGCAGCATACAGTATCAACAATCCGTAACCACCACCGACGTGTCACATTCTAAAAGATTTTATCGGTTTAACATCACCTTATTTTATTAGGACAATAGAATGTATAAAAGAAAGACTTAATTATAAATATTTATTATTATTATTTACTGAAATGAGTTTTCACTCGGTGGTAGTAGTCCCTACACTAGTAACAAGAACAAATATACATGAAAGAAACAATACAAAAACACAGCACAAACAATACAAAACACAGTAAATACAAGTACACATTACCAAAACACCCACACAATTGTTAAACACTCACGCATTACCAAAACCCACACATACACACACCCACATATTACAAAACAATTTAAAACAACCACAGTACAAGATACACACCAAATAAAATACAATCAAGTACCCTCGGTATAAGGTAACCCTAATGTTCATGGTACTTTCGTCCTCAAGAACTTCAACGTAACTCACTTCACTTCAATTCAAAACAAAATTACTTCACATAAATCACGTCAGTTCACTACATTTCACATCACGTCACTTATTTACACTCACTCACCACTGGAATTCCCTTGCTTGTAACTACGTTCTTAACCCTCTTTCTAAACGTGTTTAGTTCACAGGGGAAAGACGCTAGTACGCCTGCACGTAATGAGTTCCAACTTTTAATGGTTCTTTTTGTGCAAGAATATTTCCCAACATCCGCTCTTTGTTTCCTAGTCCTAATTTGAAAGAAGTGAGATCTTACTTCCACAACGCAACATGTGTACTTCTATTAATAAAATCTAAAAGTCATCTTGTTGATGACCTTATGGGGTCGAAAAATGTAACCGTTTGAACACTTTACAATGCTGTGTTCGACGGTTATTTTTTTACTCCTTGTTGCATGGCTAACACAAAGTGACGCATAATTTTAAATTAGAATACTTTGCTTCGTAACTCTGCCTCCTCTCTTTGAGTTTCGTCGGAACGGTATATTCCTTCTCTTTCAAGTCCTGCGACTCAGTAGCGGCTTCTAGCTAGCAATGCCACGTCTAAACGACAAAATTAGGGAGTGCCATTTCCTACAAAAAATATGTTTCTTAATATTCGTGCGTCTTGAAAAATTCCAGTTTCAGCCCCTTTGGAAAGTCACAAACCTGAACAGTAATTGCCTTACGACCCCATTGACCCAAACGGAATTCTATTCTCCGAGTTCCAAAATTCACCGGCGATGTTAAGCCAATGATGTCCAAACAGTTAACTTCGTGTGAGGGCTGACACACAGCAGCGACTCCTGACTCCAATTCCTGCTACTAGTGCTGCTACTACTACTACTACTACTACTACTACTGCAACTACTACTACTACTACTGCAACTACTACTATTACTACTGCAACTACTACTACTGCAACTACTACTACTACTACTACTACTACTACTACTACTACTACTACTACTACCACTACCACCACCACCACCAATACTGCAACTACCACCGCAATCACGACCACCACTACTGCAACTACTGTTACTGCTGCTACTACTGCTACTCCTACTACTACAACTCCTACTACTCCTACTCCTACTACCACTACCACTACCACTACAACTAATCAACGTTGTATTCCAACAGTAATTTCATCTCCGTCTCGCCTAACTCCAAGAAGACTGGCCTCTGGATTCCAACGCATCTGTAGTGCGGTCACTTATGACCAGATGAGTGACACTTGACTTCACTCTGTTGCTTGATATGCCACACAGCAGTGGGTTGTACATCAAAGTTTAAAAAAAATATATATATATCTACCAAATTATAAATGAAAAATTTTCCGACATATGGGTCAGTAAAATTATACTTATATTTGGCAGCTACGTTTTTGCCCATTGAACACATACTTTTACGTAGATCGCACAGTACTTTTAGTAGTTGAGGAGCCTATATCACCTAAGAAATCTGCGCTACGAGCATAAGGAGGGTGAATGATTATCATAAATCGCGTGTTGGCAGAAAAGGAAACAGCAGCTGAATTTGAAGTTGCGCACAATTCAACGACGATAGGGGCAGCAGGTTTGTCGAAACGTCGGTACTTAACTACCGAATTATAAGGCATCACAACCAGAACACAACAATCCTAGATTTTACTTTTTAATTGTATTCACTTTGCCGAGTGTCTATTAATATAATGGAATAAAATTTGACTACCGTTACAAGCATGCAATAATTTTATTTATTACACTGTAACAAGAAGTCTGAATATAACCAATTCTTAGTATTTTTGTAAAACCAAGTTTTGAGACGTATCCCTAAAGATTATTGATATTTGATACTTGTAACTTAAATAAAAACATCGCACATTTTCTTGCGTGTAACGTACGAGGCACTCAACATTTTAGTGTTCTTACTTTCACTCGCTGAGTACCCAAAGTTACAAATTTTAAAAAAAATGCATAATTTTAGAAACTGAGATAGATGGCACATTTTCCTGAATTATTCTAGTGGTGTATAAATAGGATGCTTCTGGGGAATATGAAAGGGTCAGTAATCCGAAAGTGTTCATGGGCTTACAACAACTAACGTGTGTGAAACCCATACATAACCGAATCATAGTCATTTCCTCAAAGCTTTATTTAAACTTCAAAGGCATCTGTAATATCACGCTACCGTACTGGATGCACCCAATGTTCTGTTAACGTACCGTGCAATAATCCAAATATCTGGGCGAACAAAACTTTGACCATATTTAAAGTATTCGCTTTTGTTTATAATTCGTGTTTAGCGCATCCTAAGCATTTTTTTTACTTCATTTAAAAATAGGACACATATGAAAGTCTTCTTACTTCATTTAATTACACTTTTAAAATTACTGTTGACTGATGATAGCTTTCATTTAATACGAAACATGTAGCACGTGAACTATCAATGACACGGTATTGCCGAAACTACTGCAGTTCCTGACAGTCTACTTTGTCTGTATAACGGTACTCTTCTAAATCGCACAAATGGCTTGTCAGTTCCTTAGAAAATCTGCGCAGAATATATGCAGGATATATCTGATTAGCGCAAATGAAGGAGAAATGGAAAGACGCAAACTAATCTGGAGAAAAATATTATTTTCACTGCAAGCGTGTCATAGATGTAGAGGAGACATTAGTGGGGAGAAATACTTTATCCCTTCGAGACCTCAGTATTCAGAAAAGATCAGGTAACCAAATGCATAGATTTTAAGGAAAGTTATTAGAGATGTGTACGATATAAAACTCACTGTGGGTGAAACGTCATGAAATAACTCAAGCGACTTCCGCGTCAAAGTTAGAGCCAGTATCATTTATTACGATTTTAAGTAGTAGTTCAACAATCTTTACAATAATGTTTTACGAAAATAAAGAAAAATAATATTCTATAAGTATGAATTTGGCAGTTCCAATAAGAATTCTTTTTTTTTATTATTATTTTTAAGTGACATATCCCAGTTGCGCAAGTCATTCTTTATATTTTTATGGAATACACTGACATGCAACAACCCCATCACTAATTTACAATGATTGCTAGTTTCAGCCGCCATTCAGGGCATCATCAGACCGTAAATTATTGAGGACTAAAAAAAAAACTATACAGTCGTCTTCATGTAACAATGGGAGAAATCATTTCCCATTTTTGACACAAAGACAGCGGTATAGTCTTTTTTTAACCTTTAATAATGCTTGGTCTGGTGACGGCCTGAATAGTGGCCGAATCTAGTAACCACTTTACTTTCTGTTTTTTATCAACACAAAGCATTATACATAAAATAATTCTCCGGAAAGCAGTTTTCTCATAGAAGTGCCTGTCCCACACTCAGTCTAACGCAGTACCTCCCTGAAGAATGACAGTGTTAGTCTCTAACAAAAACATTTGTTACTGTATGACACAAAATATGAGAAGTTCGTGTTACTCTTACAGTTCATTCAAAACTAAGGTCCTTATAACAATTAGAAAATGTGCTGACATTATTGAAGATTCATTCATTCTACATGTTTCGAACAGTTTATCTGTCCATCATCAGGAGTTTTTCACTGTACACACAGCAATGGTATTTGTCATTGCTGTGTTTAAAGTGAAAAACTCCTGATGATGGACAGAGAAACTATCCGAAACATGTAAAATTTTATTCCAAAAATAAATTTGAGAAAGTTAGTGCATCTAGTTGGTTTTATTATAAGAATTAATCACGATGCACTCTCACCTGAACGTTAAATTATTCAAGATTTTTGACATCGTAGTTCAATAAACCAGCATATATATCACACCGCCACAATAATACCTGGAATTGTTACACTATCAATTAAAGCCACGCCCGATGTTGCTTAAAAACCTGAAATATCCTCTCCTTACGCACATAATTATTTCCCATTCGTAAAAAGGCGTATCATGCTTGTCCCACACTCAGAGGCAATACGGCATGGATATTAATGAAGCAAGGTAGGTGTTATTGACCGGATCTTTCTGGCTCAGGACAGGGACTGTTTCCATAAAATATGGGACGTTTATTGAGTAGCTGAAGAACTGTTAGCTTCGCAGTAAGAATTTTGTTGCATGCAGTTTATGTACAAGCCCCAGAAAAAGACAATTCGTCTCTTCTAAATTTCTGCCTAATTGTGTACACCCCTACCTTCCGTTACTATCTAGCCTCTGTCGACCCACTCTGAAGAACGCTGTTTTACCGCGGGGTGTAGCTGCAAAAATACCAATACTCTTGCAAAAATGGCTGGCTAAGTGGTGAGGAATATAAGGAAATACCGTTGGCAGGCAGAAGGGCGACTGCTTGAGGAACATATGTAAGGTATCGATCCATGGGACTTCTTTCTGCAGCCTCAGTATAGTAAAACAGGTTATTTATAAAGCACGGTGCTAGCGGCTACGAAGCGTCGGTTTCGTAGTATTGACACGAGCTCAGCCGGTTCTACTTTGTGTGACTAATTAAATGGAAAGAATTGAGCGGCGCCGGTAACAGAGAACAACGCTATACCCTTTTCGTTCCATCATTAAAAAAAAAGACAGATGTAGGGACTTTCCTTACACTTTAGTAGGTTCCATATCTCAGTGATTTCATTTAACCTCTGCTTCGTCAATCTCTAAAGGTCATTAGAAAGGAACTGCATGGTTTATATTCATCTTTAGGGTAAATAAATAGGTGAGAAGAAAAATAAAAACTGCGTTGATTCTTTCATCTAATAGAATATAGTTTATGATTAATTTACTCGGCAGCTAAGTTGAGAGCTTCCATTACTTTCAACTTCCAGCCACAAAGTGCGCCGTTACGGCATAACATTCTACCATTTCATTGTTGCAACTTGAGCGTTTCAAATAACGTTTATATCTGACACCCACAAATGCCGGCAAAAATTAATAGAAAGCTTTTTTATCTTTGAGGATGACATCATGAGACAGTGGGATGTTAGAAGCTCGATTTAGAATGATAATGTTTGCTAGATACATGTAACAATTCATATTTTTACGGACCTCACGGTGTAATAAATATGATTCTCTAATACCGATATTTGAGTTCTTAAGAAATCAGTGATTTCGACACACGAAATCAAAATGAACAAAGAAGTCAATACGTTCAAACGCACATTTTCAGTGTTCGTGGTCGCAATTACAAAGAAAAGCCTTTTGCTGTTGTGCCAGGCCATCATATATTTTAGAAGGTGTGACACAAAGAACATGCTGGTTTATGTTCCATCAGTAAGTGATCCAAAATTACTCTATTACATCGTAACTTCAGTTTCCACAGCGCTGACGCCTTTATAAAACACACAAAAACACCAGACATGGCGCTGAGGCGTAAGTCGACAGGCTAAAAGGAACTTAATGCTCCAATACGTCTACGAGAAAATAGGTATAATCGAGGGGTTTTTAATCAAAATTGTATATGATCTTCTGCCTCAGATTTTACATACTACAGCATAGTGTGTTACGGTATAATATAGCACAGACAGTACTAAGAGCTTGTTGTAACTTATGACACAGCAGTTTTCCTGTAAACGGTGAAATATCGGCACAAAATACGTTGCAATGACAGACTGGCTCAGATTCTCACTCACAAACCACAATGTTACACCGGAATTTATGTAAGTCATATCATATTGATGTGGAATTGTGCTGCAAGCAAACGAAGTTGTGTACTGGTAGCTGGGGTAGCTACAGACGACTAGCTAAAACACGACTACACAAGACCATGGTAAGTGGGTTATCCAACCAAGACACCAATACACATTTTGTTAGATTCCCACACGACTACCTACGACCATGCTTGCTTTTCCGTAACTTTTAAGCAAAAATTGTGATCTCCAAAAGGATAGCAAGCTGAATAAATTCGTGGTTGCTATATGCAGAAATGTATTGCACAGGCATATATTGCATTTTATACATGGACGTACCATATCATCAATCACGTAGAAATTTTTAATACCGTCTGTGTTATAGTAGACACTTTAACGCGTGCATTCATACAAAGATTTTGATAAATGACCCCCATTGATGATAAAGTTTTGTGGGTGGAAAATCGTTGGCTTGGGTATTTTATCAGTTTTAGTCTTATTCTTCACATTGGAAATCAATGTATTGTATTCTCAGGCAAATATAATTCCCGCGTTTCTAGTAAGTAGATTTCAAGCCTATGGTGGATTTATTTTCAGAACGTGTAGCAACACACAAATTCATGACACGCATGCGTGATTTCAGACTTCCGCCGTGAAGCAGATGAGAACTGCGCTCATCTGGATTATTACGCAACGATTAGTGGTGAATTCTTACCGACGTTTCGGGACAACCTATCGGGTCCCAAACTCAGGACCCCTGAATTTGGGACCGATAGGTTGTTCCGAAACGTCCAGAATAAATTACCATTACTCGCTGTGTAATAACCCAGAAGAGGGCAGTTCTCATACCATGCATCGTGTCCTAGCCTGTCATCTAAGCACGTAGGTCGTCAGTATCTGTTAAGCGAATTATATGTAAAACTGCTTTGGTGTTACGTGTAGACCAATACACACATGGAATTATTATGAAGCACCTAAAGGATTTATACAGAAAAACTACATAATAAAGTAAGTTTCATTACTCTGGGGACTCATGCAACGTACGTCAAGTCACGCAATTTCGGTGCTGGTCACACCAGAATCTTACGACTTGTTTTTGATAGGCTAATACAATCACGGGTTTTCAGTCGTCACTACTTGAAGGGCTAATAAAGCAGCAGCTGTAATAAACTTCTGATTTATGCAGGTCAGCAGATGACGCTGAAATGTCTGATGTTAAGGAGAAATGAAATAGCACGAAGAGGGGTCATAGAATTTTTTATCATGTACACATGAGCCTGCACATTGGATTTCAAAACTTTTGCAAAAATTTACATTTAGGTGAAAAGTAAAGGAAAATCGAAATTTGTAAATTTCAAGAAACGTAACTCCCTGCGCAAGATAAAGTGGTGTTCTAAACTGCAGAATCAATTTATTCTTGATCGAAGTTTTAGTGGTAAATAATGTCTTTCCTTCCTTCTCTAGAATCTTTGCCAGTTCAATGGATTACGAAGTGTCTCTCCATAAAAGAAATTATTCTCATTTTTGCGTATACCAGGGCTCTTTAAAATTTAGTTTCACTGTAACTTGTTCATAAAATCCGCCACGTTCCAGAAAAGAAGTTCTTTCCACAAAGCAAATTCAGTGATTTTTAATTATGTATCAATGTTCTAATGCCACTAACGGAAATAGTTTTGTACTCTAGCTTTGATTCCTTTATTTCTGGCGTTTGTTACCGATTAGAACATAAAGTATATGCACTATGCGAGGGTAGAGATTTTCACAAGGAAGAGAATGAGGATTCCGTCTTCCACGGATCGTAAACTGTGTCACTGGGTAATACATTCGCGACGTTTCGAAGAAACGTAATGCATTCACATAAAAATGGCACTGTTCGTATCTCTAGACCCTTATAAATTTATGGACTACATTATACATTGACCTAAGATCGTATCCCGGGAGAATGATTTCCTCTATTTCCAATTTATTTGAAACTGAACAACTTTATCCTAAGTGTTGATGTAACGGAAATTTTAAATTTGACAGCAGATCAGCTGTGACTGTTTTTACGTCTCGGAAGTAACTCCATTTCTAAGGTAAATAACTAGCCCAAGAACAACTTAAAAACAAAAATATGATGTGACTGCAAAACGATAAAACGCTTTCTGAACCAATTTTTAAATCCTTCTAGAAATATGTGGGAAATAAAACATGGAAATACAAAATGCAAGGAAGTTTGGGCATTAAAAATTGGAACTGACACCGCAAGTCAATTTAACTGCGACGTTTCTTAAAAAAAAATTTTACATTCATTGTTCCGTGCATCATTGTAATTCTTTAAAATAACCAACACGATGTCACTTGTAGACTATCCTTTATTTTCATGGGTAGTCGTCATTCACTCTCTACATGTTTCGAGC
>Ga0123354_10015669_pt1 | contig 11855 bp, 7 predicted proteins | sample TergutLab28metaG_2_FD_97872 | JGI IMG/M metagenome (GOLD analysis project Ga0123354, IMG submission 97872) | Labiotermes labralis P4 segment gut microbial communities from Petit-Saut dam, French Guiana - Lab288 P4 | ecosystem: Host-associated > Arthropoda: Insects > Digestive system > Gut ... | reverse complement strand
ACCCACCCCGCCTTTCCCCGCACGCCTTAGGTACCACCCAAGTATCGAGATAAGGGGAACTCCCTTGTCTGTAGCTGGCTAAAAATAGCGACCCGCCAGCTGACAGACGCGGTTCACACGAGGACGTGTACGAGAATTAAAAAACGGTCATAACTCCGTAACCGTCCAAAATCGGACACATGTTTATATGAACTTTTTTTATCACAAAGACCTAGGAAATTACCTCCTGCAGTTATGCCCTAAAGTCGTGAAACACCCTGTATATGTGATAAAACATTATTTTTTTGTATATCCTAGTGTTTATTTTATGTATCATCAGGTTTAACCTTCAACAAATTAAATTCTACATTCTACCCACGTGGGCCAGGATAACGCTGCCGGTACAGCGACTCGCTACGGGCTGAACGGTTCGGGGATCGAAATCCGGTGGGGGCGAAATTTTCCGCACCAACCCAGATCGGCCCTGGAGCCCCACCCAGCCTCCTATACAATGTGTACCGGGTCTCTTTCCCGGGGGTAAAGCGGTCGGGGCGTGGCGTTGACCACCCACCTCCATCTAGCACCGAGGTTAAAGAAAAAATATAAGCTATACCTCTACTCCCCCAATGGGCCTTCGTGGCCTGTTATAGGGTAAACCTGACCTTTACCTTTATATTTACATTCTACCCACACAGTATACTGTGTGTTTTGCACGGGATCTCAGAACAAACAATTACTTTAGCCTATATAGTATTAATTTGTATTCTACAGCCGAGATGGAAAGTGATTACTGCGCGGTTCTTATTAGTTCTTTATATAAAACAGATTACGTTTCGTCCTTAAAGGGTCAATAGAGGATATTTGTGTGAACAACACAATAATCGCAGTGCAGGGAAACAACACATGTTTGAACTGAAAATTTGTCGAGTCCCAGTTCTAACTTATGCTTCTTCTGTAGACGTGTTGTAAAGATCGCCAAACGAACCGCTTGAGGTTTCATACACAATTCTAGGCCATTTTCATTCCTATGGCCAAAGTTTAGAAAGAAACATAAGGCACGTCAAGGCTCTTACGGAGGTGTTTAGGCACGCCGACGTAAAACTTCCAAGGGTCAAAGAACGTGCGCAGATGCGTGTCACTGCAAAAGGCTTTCAAATTTTTGTAAATTTATTGCAATAGCTTTCGATGGGATGCATATCCATTCACAGAGTTGAGTATCGCTTACCGGTGTAAAAAGTGTGACAGGTTCGTAACAGATTAAAATATTTTAGTTCAAATGCAGAAGTTCTGTCAAACTGAGGGCCTATTGGCACAGTATATTTTGTTAATTTTAAAAGACATTCTTTTCGTAACGAAAAAACTCTTCACCACTGTATTTACCAGTATTAACTTTAGACTGAATCTACCAATTCCCATTGGTCTCGTCTGACTGGTACTATACTCCGTGCTACCTGGTCTCTATATCCTTTTTTGAAAATGACGCTACTGGAGGCCGCTGGTTAACTCTCACAGACTTTTTTTTTACAACCGTTTACGGCTGTCAAATATAAAAATTCTTGACTTCCTACAACATAAAAAACAATTCTTCTATCTGACAAATAACAACAAACGCCTCCCTCTGCCTTGTGTGTCGGGTCACTACGCTAAAATTTCCCTTACATTTTCCTCTTCGATACTATTAACATTTCTCCCCCAAATAATAAGCAGGAAACTAATGAACTAAATAATATAAATGCTTAATTAAAATTTCAAATTATAAAGACATGTCCTGGAAATGAACCAAGAACTCTTCTGCTGCAGTTACATTTTATACGTAATAAGTGAAAATAAATCTCTTATTGAAAATTTTAACATATTCCAAATCAATCGTTGTAAAATACTATGTATTCGATGACTCATGTTCGGGACTTAATACCCAGAAAAAGGATCTAACAGCACGCGAATAAAATTGCCGGCAGGACACCCGCCACACCTTCTCTTTTGAATTTCTTATCTCGACCTATAACATTGTGTACTAGAAACATGTAATAAAAGCAGATACTTTAGAGTAAGTAAGAAAGCGTCTGTCTGTGAAATGCGCACATAAAAGCCAATTGAGAAGCGCACAGACGGCTGTTACAATGAAATTTCTTTATTAACTAATTAATTTATTAATTACATTTTCCTGGAAAAAAGTGAAATTGTCTCTGGAAAAAGAGTTAAAACAAAGAAGTGTACTGCAAAAATAAACTCCGGTATGTGGTATGTAATTACAGGGCGTAGTTTCATCCTTTTGTAGAACACTACTCACGCAATTTTGTCAGGTTAAGATAGAAATGCTGGGGAGCGCTCTGTGATGCAGGTAATTCCACATAAAAATACCTCACGAACAAAAACACATTAAATATACTTGACAGCAAAATAAATTGCCAGGAAATGTTCCCCAAAAGTGAATCCCAGTTCCATGTTCCGGTACCTAAACGCAAAGTCGTTTACTGTTAATAGCTGCAATTCTGCTGCCAGGTTTTTCCTGGGTGAAACACGTTTCTGCTCTGTGACGAAGAGCTAGCTATCTATACTGTAGTTTATCTGATCAGGTCACTCTCTGCCGGAAAGCAACTACCGATAAAATACTGTGACCAGACATCTGCCCTGATAACTGTCGTATTCTACATGGGACAACAATAATAAGATTGATCTTACTCTAAAGCTGCAGCATATGAATATCAAATGGATTAAAATGGCTATGGATTAGCTCATTATCGCCTTCTTACTCTAAAGCTGCAGCATATGAATATCAAATGGATTAAAATGGCTATGGATTAGCTCATTACCGCCTTCGCTCTTGCGAAGGCGGTAATGAGCCTCCGGGTTCCGTAGTGGTTGCGGCTTTGGTGGTTATGGTGGTGGTAGTTGTGGTGGTGGTGTTTATGGTGGTGATGGTGGTGGTGGTAACCGAAGCATACCGTAGGTATCGCCAGGGGTGCACAAATCTCTGCGTCCGATCGAACGGGCGACTACATTTGTACGGTAGCACCTCATATCTGTGTGTCCTCATATGAAGCTTACTGGATGTCACCCTTCTGGAGCCTGGAATTTTGAGGTGGCTCGTAGACTTCTGGAAAATATGTGAATCCCTGCTTATCGTAACGGAACTATACTGGCATGAGTTTGCGAATTTCAGAAGTTGTCGCCAGCAGTAACATGGTAGGTCCGTTGCGTTAAAACAGTGTAATTTCGCCATTAGACAGAACACCCGTGCATTCCTTACACCAAAGAAGCGTTCAGTTGAAGTATGAAATTAAATCAAACGTTACCGCAGTAGCTGATTGTCGAATAGAATATCACGAAGTACTGCAGAAAAGCTGCAGAGTAACAAAATAATGCTGGTCACAAATGCATGTAATTACTCATTTAACAATCAAAGGTGAAGCAAAAAATTAATAATAGTAATACTAATAAACCATAAGAAAGCAACGACATTACTGGTCATTTATTCAAAAGAAACTTACGCTATTTAGCTATTTCTTACACTGAGATTCAATACATCCTTTAATAGACGACCAAGTTAATCTATAAAGATCCATCGGCTCTAAGTATACTTTAACGAAAACGTGCACTTGATGTACGGAATTTCTAGTTTTTCTGCAAAATACTGGATTTGCACACTTAAACGGTATCATATACACGTAGGCGTATACACGCTCCGGTATTCTACAACAAAATCTCAATTATTCAAGCAGCCTTTTCAAAAGTTAGGTATATTAGGCTGTTGTTTCTACAAGTTCGTAAATATGCACGGATTCTAGTGTACACATCTTAAAAATGCAATTCACAACTACCTCTAAAAACAGAATTGATAAAAGGGGTCCGTCTGTCTCCCTGCGGACTTCACAATGTTAGCCACGAGAGTAACTTGGCTAATAATACTACCGGGGGAGGAGGGGGGGGGGCGAATCAACCATTGTTGTTGGGAACTTTAATTTAGGAGTCAATTTAGAAAGAAGGGGAAAATAGTTTTGGTTTCTATTTTTAGAACAAATACTGGAAAGACATTTGCATCGCACAAGTTACGCCTATGATGCTAGCTGTATGGTTTTGAGACTTGAGAATCTGGATGCAAAGGAAATCAGTTTCAAAAAATTACCTGCCGCAAAAATTTTGTGCGCGTTACAGCAAAAAAAAAATAATAATAATAAGAAGAAGAAGAAGGACGAGAAAATGAATCATTCGAGACAAAAGTAGTAGCTTGGATTCGAAGTTCTGTAAGTAAAGAAGAAGGTACATCAGACCGTTCAACGGCAACATTCAGTTCCTGCCCGCTGTTTCAGCTTTGCATCAATCCTGGTACAGCCGCATTCCGATTAAGACGAGGAACAAACACACGGATAGAAGGGGGGAAAATAAAGTAGTACAACCATATGAAACTTATCAAACCAGCAAACACAACTAATTAGTGTGAAATGTGCTTCAAATTTACGTAATATATAGATTTTTTGTGGCAATCCAATACCGCTCGCCGTCAAAGAGCAATAGTAGCTATGGAAACACCCCTGTGCATGAATGGCAGTGTATACAAACAGGGGAGACACACCCTCCTTTCGACTTACCCTCGAATACAGACGACGGTTGTTGTTTAGGAATTGATTACGTCTCGACAAACTTGAGCTGACTGCACCAGAAGACTGCGGACAACACGAATTACTGTATCTCACTCATTGGAGAGGCGACTGCAGATCACGTGGCCGATGATAAGGTAACAAGTATCACTGAAAAATAACGAACGTCTCGACATAACTATAATGAAGATAACGCACTTTATAATCTCTGGAGTACTGTTTGTTCCTGACATCTAGGAACTTAATGTGTCATCGGAAAATTATGTTATTAGTAACAGCCATGTTCAATGTTCGAAAAGACAAATAGGTTCACATACTTATGTCTTTTCTGTCTCCAAGTGGGAGAACTGTATCCTCTGCCAGCGACTGGCGAACCGGTACCATCCACAAGCCCACTTACTCCAGCCATGAGTAAAATGATCAATTGCCGACTACTCAGAGCATGTTACCTTACAACTGCAGTGCAAACGCGAACCTTTAAGCGAAAATGTGTACAAGCAAGTACACCATACACATGAGTACTAAGAACAAGTGCCATTTTAGGGTAAGACACCCCGTGTGTTGGGTAATTACATGAAAAGCAAGACAAGCAATATTCGTATAACGGAATAGAGGCGCAGTTGTGTAACCATTGTTGCAGTGGAAAAGCAATAAGTATAACATATTCTGAGTGTGTGTGTGTTTAGCCTTAGGTGTCCAGCATGCAATGTGCAGGCCTCGTATTGTCATCTGTGGCCTGTCCGGCTGTACATGGTTTTTTCCCATTATCTCAAAAACGGCAAAATTTTCGAAATAAAAAAGTTATTGAACATGACATATATTTTTATTTTTTAACAACTTTTAATTGAGAGAGAGAGATTAACATTTTTATATTGGTTTTCACGTACAGTATCCGTTATTCTTGTCAGATTTTAATGTGCCTTAGTTTGCTCGACAGATTTTAGAAAAATATCCAAATATCAAATTTCATGAAAATCCACTCAGTGGGTGCCGAGCTGTTCCATGCAGATGGACGGACAGACGGACAGACATGACGAAGCTAACAGTCATGTTTCGCAATTTTTCGAAAGCGCATAAAAACGTATTCAGTTTATGATTTAATGCTAGTTAAATAGGCGTATTAGGCAAGTTACGCGTCAACCAAAAAAACTGTTGTAGGGACAGGACTACATCTAGAAACACACTGTAATACCACATCCAAGGGAATCACATCAATGGTAAAATATCAGATCTCCGTCCTCCAGCCTACGACAAAATAATAGTTCATCATGCCACACCTACGTATAACTATCCTGAAAATAACGCACTGCGCAGGCCTTCACGCTACAAATTCAATGTTCAAAACAGTAATCTCACTAATCGGAAACTCTATATAACTGTCACACATATTCCAGCAAAATAAATTTTACACTACTCACCAATCTCAACTTTAACCACAAATATCTTTAAAAAGCCAGGTTAAATAAGTCAAATCCATAAATACCATCCACATAGAATAGCAATATCATTGTACTGTTCTTTAAATAAAAAGGCCTAGGAATGAGCAGCATTTCTTTCGGAGACAGTACAGCATTTCTTTCGGAGACAGTATAGCATTTCTTTCGGAGACATTACAGCATTTCTTTCGGAGACAGTATAGCATTTCTTTCGGAGACAGTACAGCATTTCTTTCGGAGACAGTACAGCATTTCTTTCGGAGACAGTATAGCATTTCTTTCGGAGACAGTACAGCATTTCTTCAAGCCTTCTATGGGTGGAATAGCGGTTATAGCAGCATTGTGAATACTTTACAGAGGATATAATACTGACTGTAAACTGGCTCGGCTTCACATTTCTTCGCCTTGTTCTGTAGAGAACTGCGATGCCAAAACACAGAAAGCTAACGAATATGTGTGAATTTCAGAAAACACATAAACTAATTCCGCATTTTTATTTGCTTGTTCTTCATTCCCACCTGTCTAGACTGGAGGTTTGTTCATATTTTGTGCAACAACAGTAAAACAGGAACTCACCCTTAGTCCACTACGCCAAAGCATCACATGGATATGCACAGATCTCAAGAGCTGGGCCCATCAGAGCACAAATTTACTAGTACCCACATCAAACTTACAGGCGCATGAAGAGCAACATGAAAGCAAGTTATATATGCAGAACACGCAAATATTAGACAGCACCGTACAAAAATTTAGGTACACGCCTAGGTACGCCTATATACACACACCTAAACCTTGTGGACATTATTATAGCTACGGCTATAATAACTACAGATGTCTGTACACTGATGCACGAAAAGAAATTTTTATAGATTTGCAAATAATAAAAGCGCGTTCATGACATAAAAGATTTCACTGTGTGACAAAAACAGAAAAAAAAATCTGTACGCCTTAAAAGGCTTTGCTCTCTCAAAAATACGGTGTAGCAGGACAAGCCTCGAGGAAACAAAAGTCCCCCCCCCCCCTCGAAATGAAGCATTCTTTCGAAGATTATCTAAGAACTTCGAACACCGCTCAGATATTTCACACTTGTATTTACGTGCGTGCGTGTGTATGTGTGTATATATATATATATGTGTGTGTGTGTGTGTGTGTGTCTGTGATTGTTAATTCCATTACAACCTGATCTTTAGAAGCTAACATTCGTTCAGCTAATCAGGAAATTCCCCATGTCTTATGAAAACGCAAAGTTATGCCCATGTTCCACAATCCCTGAATTAACTGCACATTCTCATACCAAGTGGGCCTATGCAATTAATCTTAAGATCAATTTTAATATTTTCTTCCCATCTACGTCTAAAGTAATCCTAGATACCTCTTCCCCTCATGTTTTAAGGAAAATGTTTTGTACGATTATCGGAGTTTTATTCCATCCATCCATATATGGCGCTACAGCCCCTTCCGGGCCTTGGTCTCCCTCATAAGACGCCTCCATTCATCCCTATTTCCAGCTCTTCTCTTCCATCCTCTTATTCCCAGCAGTTGTAATGCATCCCTCTGGACCACATCTGCCCATCTGGTTCGTGGTCTTCCCACTGGTCTTGTGGCGTAGAAGTTTCCGTTTAAAACCTTTTTTCGAATCCTTTCTTCTTCCCTTCTTATTATGTGACCTGCCCATCCTAATCTTTTGATTTTAATGTCCTCCACGATGTTTGGCTCATTGTATAAACTGTAGAGTTCATTGTTCCATCTGGGACGCCAGCGTCCCCCTTCTTGTGTTGGGCCATATATTCTTCTCAATATTTTCCTTTCAAAGTTGTTTAGCATCTATCGGAGTTTTATTACGCAAGTTAAATGTAAACCCATCAATCAAGTACGACCGAGTAAATGAAGCATCTCCCAGAACCTTGATTCAAAATTTGAAATCAACGAACTTGATTGTTATCAACAAATCACACACAAGCAGCGTTCTAATGCTACTAATACGTATGAAAACATACTTCCTTCTGTCGCATAGGTTTCGAGCCTTTACAGAAGGAACGTATTAAAACAACAAAGAAAACTAAGTGTGCAATTTTAATCTAAAGCGCCGTCTGTACAGTTCACACAGAAACAGTTTTCCTCTAGTTCTACTACAGACTGTACTATGTTAGAAAAACAGACATTAATATCCTTCGTATCCGCAGAAAATTAAACAGTAAACTCGTTTACAATTCAATTACGTGTGGAAATGAGGCGACTGACGAAATCAGTCCCTTCAGTGTCGAACTTCATCCCTAGAGAACAGAGGGGACATTCCGAAAGCCTCATCATGTAATGCTCTTCCAATAAGCATTACCTTTTGATCGGTAGCAGTACACAAGCCAGACGTTTCCTCCCTAGCACAGAACTTCCAGAACCAAGCACTGTGCCAGAGATCTTTCAAATACACGTACACAAACATTTGTTTCAAAACAAACAACTTAAGAACATGTTTTAGGACTGAACGATTAAGAAAACTTAAGCAACGTAAGGGGTGTGTTGCAAGAACAAATCAAGACTTTTGTGGCACAGGCCACGACAAAGTAGGCCTCTTAGGCTGACGTTGTTAAGAAGTTAAGAGCACAGTGACTTTCTGAAACCACTCATCGCATCACTGTACTTAAGGGCGCAACGAAACTGTCCCTATTTTCTGCATATTTATTCTTTGGAAAAATTCGGTGCAGAAGACGTTCATACAAATTTGCTGAGTGACAGGGAATGGGCGTGCATACAATTCTATCAGTAAAGAGGTAAAGCAGTCCCGTTACAGGCCTGGAGTGGCCCAGAGGTTTCCAGGAATTTAAGGTTCCAGATTTCGTGACAACGGCACAGGATGGTGGTAAGGTTGTCAGCCTTACGCACCGGCCGCCTTCACCACCAGGAAATACTCCTGGTACTCATTTCTGTTAGAGGCTGATTCGACCCCAGGGCCAAAGTGCGATCGGAAGGATTTTATGTCAATGAAAAATTCCAATTACACCAGCTGGGATCGAACCAGCGACCTTCCGATTTGTAGCACAGCACCTTAACCACTGCGCCACCGCGGTCCCACAATTCTATAAGTACTTTTTCTTTTACTGACTTATTTTCATTGAATTCCTTATAACATATCTGCACTTAATGCTGTTGAACTTTTGTGAGTTTCATGAAAATCGGCGCAGAGAATACCGCACTTTTCTTAAAGACGTAAATGAAAACACATTTATGCCTATACCGTGAAACGGTATACGTATTTTCAAAGCAGGCCTAAAGAACGCCTAGGTGAAGTCTGTGTACTAAGATATGGGGTAGCGTTCGAGATCGTTTTGCAGGACGGGGCGATTTAAGAAATTTTATTATACTCACTTGACTATTGCGTTTACGGTAAGACTCACTATAGATCGATAGGAGTCACCACCCAGCAAATTCGGACACCCAATACCGGCGATATCCGTCGATTTGGAACATTAAACGTGCGGATAGCCAGGCAGTTCTGCAGTAGAAAGATAGGCGCACTGGAGATGACGTTCGCTGCACCTCTTAATACGTCTGGCACTGCAATATGACTACTAGTTGGTTGGACGACGAAGGAGGTTCATCGAAACGTCTGCAGAAACAGCAACGTCAATTTTGAAAATAGTCACCCATTAACGACGTACCTAGCGGCTCCAGGCAGTACAAACCACACCGTCTATCGATCTACATTTATAACGGTGGCAGACTATAGGTTGCCGGCGGGTTTTCAGCACGCCACGTGCACAACAGACACAAACCCCGTCTGAAGGGATGTGTCATCTACTGCAGTGCCCCCAATTATCTGTGAAGATAACGGCGATTAAGTGCCAAAATATTATGTGTCCTTTCTTAACCAATTCTGAGTTGTTGTGTGCCTTTCGTGGCTGAATGTGCCATCTTTATTGAACACCCTTGCGACGTGGTGAGTAAGAAGAAGGATTAAAATTATATCCGGTAAGAAAATTGTGTTGCTGCGTCTTTAATTTTGAGTTTACTGGGAACTGTGTTAATTGGACAAGAAATCGGCTATTAATGCTATACACTATTTACACGTCCCGGCAAACATACGCGATCATAAAAATGTCGGCCCAAAACATTTAATTAACCAATCCTTTCACGTTGCTGCTGTCGGCAGCTGTATGACAGCTCGTATAACTTACATTTGCTCCCTGATACTGCAGTAATAAAACGCGTTTAAGGATGTCACACTGCGCTCTGTCATATTAGCATATTCATAATACAAAAGCGTAGCCATACCTTCGATTTTTAACCCTGTGTTTTACATGGGCCCTAGCTCTTCTTGAATAAGAGCGTGCCAAACCCAGCCCAAGACAGCGCCTCGTATAAGCTATATTTTACAGTTTGTCCCCATGCAGCAGAATCCTGGCCAGTCGAGAAATTGCCCTATTTTGTGCAGCCCACCGTTTCATTACAGCATATTGTGGTAGAAATTATCATCTTTTCGGAGGAATGTATTTCCTCTACCTTCAGGTTTCACGTTCGCCAGACAGGGAGAACAAAGAGGCAGTAAGCTCTCCACAACGGTCATCATCTTCTACTCGATGTCCACTCCTACATGACCATTTACTTGATAGTCAGGGCCGTTGGAAACTCCAACCACAGAACATCTTAAGTAGTTACTACTATACTTAATTACTTGACGATTTTCGTGTTTGCACCGTGCATCAATGATAATTAAACACTTTATTATCCAACTAATGCACAATATATAATATGTAGATACAATTACAATTATAAGATATTTAAAAGTGCTCCAACATGTTTCGCATCACAGAGGATCCATCATCGTTGACATGGACACGATAGAATAATTCTTGTAATTTTTAGCCAAGCACCGTACAAGGCTCCCTGATGATGGACCCCCTGTGATCCGAAACATGTTGGAGCACTTTCAAATATTTTATAATTTTAATTGTATCTACATATTACATATTGTTCATTAGTTGGATAATAAAGTGTTAAATTACTTGATGATTTTTTACATTTCAGTGATTCATCTTTCGTTTCTCTCGTGGCTCAATAATGTCGCAAAACGTTATGTTTTACACTGTGAAACGATTAGAGGTCATTCATACACCGGTTCTGACTCATGACGAAACGAGTTGATTGCCTCACACACGAGACACCTTAGACACTTTCATTTCCACATCTGTCGTGTGGGCGATTAAATCTGCTATGTTTTGTGCAATATCTGTCCTTTGCCTTGATCTAGTAATCAACACGTGCCAAAAATGTAACATTACGTTAAAATACAAACGTCACTGCAGTATTTTTGACTTCAGAATTCCGAAAATTCATACTCGTGAAAATAACACCTTCCATTGTTGTTCGATCTGTTTAATACTGCGTAATGTAATAGTTGCTATTTTACACTGCTAATTGCATTTGACATTCTAATTTTTTAACGAGGCTTACTGTTTAAGTACTTCGACACGAACCGGTTGAACTAGTGCAGAGGCACTTCGAGGTGATGAGATTCCGCTCTTGTTAGCAGAATGAAGAAACAACACTGGCAAAGACGATTCGGGCCCACCAAAGAGCAAACCGTTTGTGTAGTCCACCTGACGTACTTTGCCCTGCGTGTTACAATAAAGGAACAAACAAAAGTTGAGAAAGATGAAAGGAGGCAGGAAGGACACAAAAAGAAGGAAACTTGCCTCAAGATGTTCATGTGAGATTTCAAAGAATTCGTCATACTGTAAGCTTAACCCCCCCCCCCCCCCCCCCCCTCCCCCCGTTTATTATTTTACACCCAATTTCACTCCTCTCTTTTTAACATCTTATCTCCTACTCATCCTCAATTTCTCTT
>Ga0123354_10015667_pt1 | contig 11856 bp, 9 predicted proteins | sample TergutLab28metaG_2_FD_97872 | JGI IMG/M metagenome (GOLD analysis project Ga0123354, IMG submission 97872) | Labiotermes labralis P4 segment gut microbial communities from Petit-Saut dam, French Guiana - Lab288 P4 | ecosystem: Host-associated > Arthropoda: Insects > Digestive system > Gut ... | reverse complement strand
CTATTTCGACCATGTCCGCCGGCATTTCATCCTTCGTGCGCCTGTAAATATTATACACTCTACCTGCGCCGAGCCTGACTGCAGTCCGGCATGCGTCCATCGCCGTATTCCCGCCGCCGACGACCGCCACATTGTCGCCGAGTTTGATTTCTTCGTTCCTGACGACTTTTTTGAGGAAATCTATCCCGCCTATCACGCCATCCGCGTCTTCGCCTTTGCATCCGGTCCCAGTGGAGACCCACGCGCCTATGCCGATGAGCACCGCGTCAAAATCAGCCCGCACGGTTTCAAAGGGAATGTCCGCGCCGACCTTCGCGCCCGGGACCATGGTAACGCCCATGTCGGCTATCAACGCGATCTCCGCGTCGAGGATTTCATTCGGCAACCTGTATTCCGGTATCCCGTACCTGAGCATCCCGCCTAATTTCGGCATCGCGTCGAATATGGTCACGTCATGCCCCATCCGCCTCAAATAGTACGCCGCCGAAAGCCCCATCGGGCCGCCCCCTATTATACCTACGCTCTTCCCCGTGCTTTCCGATATGTCCGGCATGAACGGGCCGTCGTCATCAAACAGGTCCTGATCCGCCGCGAACCTCTTGAGCCATTGTATTGAAACCGGTTCCTCCATGAGCTTTCTTCTGCAGTTATCTTCGCAAGGGTGTGGGCATACCCTGCCAAGCGAGGCCGGCAGGGGTATGTGCTCTTTGATGAGCTCTATCGCGGCCTTGTATTCGCCGTTTGCGATAAGCCCCACATAACCCTGGCAATCGGTATGGGCCGGGCAGTTTAAGACGCATGGCGGCCTGCAATCCCCGACGTGGTTTGAAAGCAGCAGTTCAAGGTTGGTCTTTCTCGATTCGAGGACTTTATCGGTTCCCGTCCTGATCACCATGCCAGGCGCGATTTCAGTCGCGCATGCTTTGACCATCTTGGGATTGCCTTCGACTTCGCAAACGCACAGGCCGCATGCCCCATATATCGCGGTCCTTTCATCGAAACAGAGGGTCGGGATATATATGTCGTTTTCCAAGGCGACTTCGAGTATCGTCTGTCCGGCTGTGCCAAGCACTTCTTTTCCGTCGATATTCAACCTGTATTTTTTCATCTCACCCTCCACTCATTCTCTCATGACCGCGTCAAATTTGCAGGCTTCTTCACATCTGCCGCATTTTATGCATTTTTCCTGATCTATCACGTACAGGCCCTTGATCTCCCCGCTGATAGCGCCGGTCGGGCACTTCTTCGCGCAAAGCCCGCAGCCTTTGCAAGCTTCAATGATTGAAAAAGTTATGAGCGCCTTGCAGGATTTAGCCGTGCATTTTTTCCTGTAGATGTGGTCCTCGTATTCGTTTCTGAAATATTTAAGCGTTGTAAGGACCGGGTTGGGGGCCGTCCCCCCTAACTGGCACATGGAACCGTCTTTGATCTTTTCAGCCAATTCCTCTAAAAGCTCTATGTCGCCTTCTTTTCCGGCGCCCTCCGTGATCCTTTCGAGTATTTCAAGCATCCGCTTTGTCCCAAGGCGGCAGTAAGTGCATTTCCCGCATGATTCTTTTCTCGTGAAGTCGAGGAAATACCTCGCCATATCGACCATGCAGGTAGTCTCATCCATGACTATCATTCCGCCCGAACCGACGATGGCGCCGGTTTTGTTTATGTTCTCGTAATCCACGGGGGTGTCTATCAAGCTGGCGGGAATGCACCCGCCGGAGGGACCGCCCATCTGAACCGCCTTGAATTCCTTGTCGTTCTTAATGCCGTCCCCGATCTCGAAAATAACGCTCCTCAGGGGGAGCCCCATGGGCACTTCCACGAGCCCGCCTTTTTTTATCTTGCCAGCGAGGGCGAACACCTTCGTCCCTTTGCTCTGTTCTGTCCCCATCTTCCCGAAAGCCGCGCCTCCGTTCATGATTATCCACGGGACGTTCGCGAAGGTCTCAACGTTGTTGATATTTGTCGGCTTCTGCCAATAGCCCTTCTGTGCCGGGAACGGCGGTTTGAGCCGTGGCATGCCCCTTTCGCCTTCAAGGGACGCGATAAGCGCCGTCTCTTCGCCGCATACGAAAGCCCCCGCGCCGGCTTTTATCCTGACGTCAAAGCTGAAATTCGCCCCGAACAGGTTCTTGCCGAGGAACCCTTTCTCCCTCGCCTGCCCCATTGCGATCTCAAGCCTGTGTATCGCCAGCGGGTATTCCGCCCGCACGTAGATTATGCCTTCTATCGCCCCCATTGCGTATCCGCCTATTATCATGCCTTCCAGCAAGGAATGCGGATCTCCTTCAAGCACGCTCCTGTCCATGAAAGCCCCCGGATCCCCCTCGTCCGCGTTGCAGACCATATATTTTTCAGCTCCGGGGTTTGACTTCGCGGCGTTCCACTTGAACCATGTGGGAAACCCGGCGCCTCCCCTGCCCCGCAGCCCTGAGACTTTTATTTCGTCGATTACTTCATCGGCTGTCATCGATGTCACGACCTTTTCCGTGGCTTTGTATCCGCCGATGCTTATGTATTCCTCTATGTCTTCGGGGTTTATCAGACCGCAATTCCGAAGGACGATCCTCTTCTGCTTTTCGATAAAAGCCTTATCGACTTCGGAAATCGCCATTTCCGTCACTGCTTCGCCTTTGATAAGATGCCGTTCGACTATTTCGCGAACCTTTTCTTTGGTGACCTTTACATATCTGGTCAAATCCCCGTTGTCCTCATAGACGTCTACGATAGGCTCAAGGTAACAGGTTCCGACGCATCCCGCTATATCCACGGGTATGTCGAGGTTGTTAGCCGCTATCAGGCTTTCAAATTCGGCGGCGGTTTTCTTGGCTCCGGTGGCGATCCCGCAGCTTCCTTCTCCGATCCTTACTTTCATTCCATCACCCCCCTATCCCCTGCTTCTGATTTCAGCGAGGATATCCTTTACGGAATCCTTCGTGAGGTTCCCGTATGTTTCATCGCCGCCCTCATGCTTCACCATCATGACGGGGGCGAGCGAGCAGCAACCGAGACAGGCTACGTTGTTCAGGGTGAATATCCCGTCATCGGTCGTCTCGCCGTCGCCTATTTCCAAATACTCGCAGACCGCTTCTTCGATCATGTTCGCGCCGTTCACATGGCACGCCGTCCCCTGGCACAGCATTATGAGGTTTTTCCCTATCGGCTCAAACCGGAACTGCGCGTAGAACGTCGCCACTCCGTAGATTTTCGCTGGCTTTATCCCCGTCTTCCCGGCAATATGGTTTATGCAATCCATCGAAAGATACCCGTAGATATCCTGCGCCTTTTGCAGAATCGTAATCAGGCTGCCTGAAACGCTCCCATACTTTTCGAGCACCTGGTCCAGTTCTTTGAAGCTCTGCCCTTCGCTGCAGCCGCATGCGCATTTTTCGCCCATCATATCCCCTCCTGTCATTAATATTAAAACATTTTATCAAAAAAATTATGAAATATCAATTTTTTTTAGTTTTTTTTGCTTTGAACATTGGAGCGAAGATAAGCGACGACATCCCGATAATCGCCGTTATGAAAACAGCGTATTGTATCGCTAAGACGTAGTTATTAGTATAAATATCAGTCAATATCGCCGAAGCCGCTTGAGTCGACGCGTCCTGGGCGTTAAGCCCGGAACCGATGAAATACCGCGTCAGGCTGCTCAGTCCGTCGTTAAAAGGCAAGTTGAACGGCGTAAGCTGTGAAGTGGCATAATCGTAGTTCGCGTTGAACTTCGTGGATATCACCATCGTTACGAAGGCTACTGCGAGGGATGAGCTGAACTGCATGACGAATGATTGCATCGCAGTCGCTTTCTGTGAATCCGCAGGGCCTATCTCGGTCAAGCCGATGGTGCGCGCCGGCATCATGGACAGCCCGAGCCCGATGTTCCTTATCGACATCATCATCACCAGCACAGTTATCGAAGCGTTCACGTTCATCAGGGACGACATCGCGAATGTAGCCGCCCCACAGATTATGAGGCCCGCCGCGATCACCCATTTTGTCCCTCTTTCCCCCGTTATATCCGTGATCCTGCCGGCTATCGGCATCAAAAGCGCCATGACGAGTGTGGAGGGTAAAAGGACCTGCCCTGACTGCATTGCCGTGAGCCCCTTGAAATTCTGCAGGAATACCGGCAATACGAAACTGGCGCTCATCATCATCAACGCTTGAATGACCGCGAGTATCAGGCTGAGGCTGAAATTCCAGTTCTTCAGTATCCTCAGATCCAGCAGCGGGGTCTTGCTGTAAAATTCGTTTGAAATGAAATAGAACAGCGCGCCGAAACCGATGATCAACATGTAGACGTAATGGGGCTCGCCCCAGCTTATATCCTGATTCTTGCCGAGCAGATAAAGTATGAAACTCGAGGCTATCGCGGCGGAGATGAATCCGGAGATGTCAAATTCAGGGAACGGGATGCGCTTGCTGAATTTGAAAAACCTCATCGCGAGCAAGATCGCAATGATCCCGAACGGGATGTTGATAAAAAAAATGTATCTCCATCCGAAATATTGAACGATATACCCTCCAAGGGTCGGTCCGAAAGCCGGGGCCGCCATAGCCGCTATGCCGAATACGCCAAATGCCACGCCGCGTTTTTCAGGCGGGAACAGCGATAAGACCATGCCCATTCCAATGGGCTGCATCAATCCGCCGCCTACCGCCTGCATTATCCTGAAAATCAGCATGACCTTGAGGCTCCAGGCAAACGCGCATAAAATAGAAAAGCTTCAGAAGACCACCATCGCCGCCACATAGACGCGCTCGCTGCCGAAGACCTTCGACATGTACGGCGCCAGCGGGATGATTATAGCCATTGCCATGGCGTAAGCGGTTGTCAGCCATTGCACTTCGCTCAAGCTCGCCCCGAACACATTCATGATGGTAGGAAGCGCTACGCTGATCGTTGTCGAGCTTATGGCCGAAAGAAAAGTGCCCATGATGACGACAGCCAGCGAAGACCATGCCCGGGCCGATTCAAAACTGTTTTCGTTCTCCATCTCGGCCTTCCATTACTTCAAATGTATGCGGACCGTCGCGTTGGCGCCGGCAAGCAATGCATCGTATTGCTCGACAAACTGTATTTTCACTGGAACGTACTGTGTCGCTTTGATGAAAGTGCCGCTGGAAGTCGAAGGCACTATTGAGAACGCGGACAGCGTGGCGCCGCCAACTTCAATCACCTTGCCGTAAAACTTCCTGCTTCCGAACTGATCTATGGTGATATCCACGTCCTGGCCGATTTTGATTTTATTTATATCTTTTTCATCAATGTTGGATACGACAAACATTTCCGAATCCAGCGCCAGATACGCAACCGTCTGACCCGCCGCGATGGACTGCCCAGGCGCCCCAAGGGTTTTCAAAACAATTCCGTCCACAGAAGTCCTGATATATGAGTTGTCTATCTGCGAACTGTCCGCGTTCGTCGGATCAAGTTCCGCGAGCACGTCTCCCTTATCGACGTAATCCCCCTGCTTGACCTTGATATCCAATATATCTCCCGCCATTTTGGACGCCACCGTTATCATGTTGTATTGAACAGAAGCGTTATCCGTCTTGACAAAATAGCTTTTATTATAGGCGAAGTAGATAAAAACAACAGCCACGACGCAGACTGTAACCGCCGCTATTATCAATAAGAGAGGCTTCTCGCCCGTCATTTTTTTCAAATTCGCCACAAGTGATTTTTTTTCCGGTTCCGCCATCATATTTTCTCCTGATCTCCTTTAATGGTAATAGTATCGCCGTCTTTAAGCAAATTGGCGTTCTGCGTTACAACCTGAGAAGCTCCGCTCAAATCGACGCTGATCGGCTCGATAGCGATTTCGTCTGAATTTTTCCCCAGCACATTGACAAGGACTTTTTTCACTTTATTGTCAAGGGCTATGAAAATATAACTGTCCTTGCCGTCGTCGACCACAGATTCAAAAGGCACTATCAAACTGCTGAACTGCTTCTCCACGAATACGATCCTCGCGTCCATCCCCGGCTTGAAGGCATGATCCTTGTTGTCGACCGTCACCTGTACCATATAGAGATTAGAGGCGTTCGCCGAATTTGATATCGCTGTTATCTGCGTTTCCGACGAAGAACCGTCCACATAGAATACAAGAGCTTTCCCGCCCAATGAAAGCTTGTTTATCTCTTCCTTTGGAACGGCCGTGCTTATGGCCACCCTGTCTATGTTGGCAACGGAATAAACGGGGCTTTGACCTGTCATTCCCCCTTCAACCGTGTTCTTGCTTATCACAACGCCGTCTATCGGCGAGGTCACGGTATAATCGTCCATTTGATTTTTAGAGCTGTCTAGCTGAGTCTCAGAAGCGCTCACCGCCGCATCCGCGCCGCCTGACTGGATGTATATCGCCAGATTCTTTCTGGCCGTGTCCAAGGCGGTCTTTGCCGTTGCCGACGCCGCGTTGGCCTTTTCCCTCGCCAGCTCCGCAGCGTCCAAAGCGGCTTTTGAAACCGCGCCGGCGTCGAAAAGCGTTTTTGAATTGTCATAATCGTTCTGAGCCTGCTGCTGAGCCAATACCGCCGTGTCATACGCGACGCTTGCGTTATCCGCCGCAGCCTGATATTGAAGCTTGTTCTGCGCTACCGCCGCGTTAGTCTGATCCAATGCCGCCTGCGCGGATTTGACCTGATTCGCCACCGATGTGGTGTCAAGCTGCAGCAGTATGTCACCGACGGAGACTTCGTCGCCGGCTTCCTTATAAGTCTTCTCCACTTTTCCGGAATATTTTGGTATGAGATCGACCTGGGTTTCCGGTTTTACCTCTCCGACCGTATCGTAGCCGCTGCTGAAAGTACCCGTCTTCAGATCCGCGACGCTTACGGATATGGTCTTATCCGATGCCGCGCCGCAACCGACGAGAAAGCTGACGCATATCGCCGCGATAACGCCCGTTTGAAATAATTTAAGCTTTTTTGCCATTCCTTGCCCCTCCGGTAAATAGTTATTAAACATAAAAATTACAGTTCATAATTATATTCCATTTAAACTTGCTGTCAAGTATTTTTATGCACTTTTTTAAAGACTTTTTTAATATCCGTTTCAAGTATGAGTATCCCTGCCACAAGCATGACAGCGCCGGCGTAGGCGCGCGGGAGCAGAACTTCCCCAGCGAAAAAAAACGCCACTATCCCTCCCACGACGGGTTCAAGCGTGAGGATGACCCCGGCGTGTGACGCCGAAGTATGCCGCTGCGCCATAGCCAGCGTCACAAAAGCGGCCCCTGTGCAGAATATGGACAAGAAAATCACCGCGCCCCATATTTTCGGAGTTTCCGGCACATGCGAAGTTTCGATCGCCGCTGAAAGCACAAGGCTGAAAAGCCCCACGAAAGCGAGCTGATAGACCGCGACATGAAACGCGTTGACGCTCTCCTTTCTCACGGCGGTCTCGGTCAGCAGCAGATGTGCGGCGCCAGCGATGGTTGAGATGAGGCATAGGACATCGCCCAGCGCCGGCTTTAATTCCTTATTTAAAGTGAGCAGGACAATGCTGACAATGCACAGGAATATCACGAATATCAATTTCTTATCAGGCTTTTCCTTTTTGAACACGAAAGCCAGTATCGGCGTGAAAACCGCCGTCAGCGCGCATAAGAAACTGGCGTTTGATATGCTCGTGTATTTGACTCCGTAGGTGGCGAAAACATATACCGTCGTCAGCACCATTCCGAGCAGCGCGGCGTACTTGACAGTATCCCTGTTGACCTTCCTGAGGCTTTTGAAAGCTATCGTCATCGCCACCGCGAAGGCGCCGATGAATCTGTATGAGTTAAGGGCGAAAGTCCCCAACTCCCCGAGGCTTATGCTTACCATATAATAGGAAAACCCCCAGAGAACAGCGACCATTGTCACCATCAAATCAGCCTTTACTTGTTTTGTCATCGCTTCAAACCCCGGAAATCAAAACTTCTAGCGCCAATGTCCCGTCTAATAAGCCTGATTTTACATCCCTTTCCACCTGATATATTTTCGTTAAAGTATCCCTGAGCCTGGCGACCGGATACAGATCCGCGGCTTCCAAAGCTTTTCTGACACGGAATTCATGCGCGTTCAGCATCGCCTGGATTTCGCCGAACCGCATCCCTTCCGCTTTCATTTCCTTGACTTTCAGAATTATCTCAAATTGCGAGGCCAGCAGCGCCACCACTTGGAAAACGCTGCCGTCGGAATCCAGGATGTTGTAAAGCAGCCTTAGCGCGTCTTCCTTTCTGTCGCCGGATACGGCGTCTATCATGGCGAAAACGTTTGTTTCGATGTCGCCGGATATGACCTCCAATATGTCAGAAACCATGATCTCATCGCCGTCCGCGTGGCCTGCTATCTTTTTTATTTCATTTTCAATGTTATACAGCGTATAATCCGCCTCTTTGTGGAAATATCCGCTTTGCCTGATAAGTTCTTCGATGGAGGGCGCGCTTATCTTCTTTCCCATCGAATTAAAGCGCTTGACGATGAAATTCTTTAAGCTGCGCTCGTCAAGCCGGTCAAAATCATAAGCGTCCCCGTGTGAAACGATTTCCTTGTAAAGCTTTTTCCTCTTGTCGATGTTTTCCGAGGTTATGACCAACAGGCACGAAGGCGGGATGCTTTTCAAGTATTCCGCCAGCAGCTTTTCATCCGCCTCGGCGAAGCCCTTCATCTTTCCGCCGAAATCCACAAGGCGTATGACGCGCTTCTCTGAAAACATGCTGAGGGTCTCGCAGTTCTCGACGATGCTTTCCATCGTGACGCTGTCAGGCCCGATCTCAAAATAATCAAACGCCCTGCATTCATCTTTGACATATTTTTTCAAGATGGCGCCGACAGCCCATTTGACCAGATACTGTTCTTTTCCGAAAAGCAGCAGGATGTTTTTCACGCGTCCCGCCTTCAGATCGTTTTCAAATTTCTTATAGGGATGCTCTCTTTCCATAGCATCAATGATAACACAGACGGCGCCGCACTTCAATTGATAAAAGTTTCGATACAAGTTTTAATGACAGGATCGCCCCCCTTCAGGAATACGGCTATGGCGCCTTGCATGTCGTTCCTGTATATCGCGGCGCCTATGTCCCTGTACTTTTTCAGCGTTTCCTCGGCCGGATGCCCGAAACCGTTTTTACCCACTTGAAAAACCGCGAAATCGGGGTCCGTCAGGCTGACGAATTCATCGGAGCTGCTGTATTTGCTCCCGTGGTGCGGCACTTTAAGCAGATCGCATTTCAACATGTCTTTATCAGGGCTGCAGGCGCTTATCAAACTGCTCTCGCCTTCTGAATCAATATCACCCGTCATCAAAACCGAAAAGCCATCGTAATTCACTTTCATGATAAGGCTGATATCGTTTTCATCCGAACTCTCTAAGGTGAGCTCCCTGTAATCCTCCGCCGTCTTTTTCCCGGGATAGAGCACTTCGATGAAAACGTCTTTCCCCAGAATGATTTTCTGCCCCTTGGAAAGGTACGCTATCTGATCATTACGGAGCCCTGTTTCCTTCAGTATTTCAGGCTCGATCACGCTGTTGGCTTCATACAGGCACAGCTTGCCGATTTTAAAATCCTTTGCGAGTGAAACGATGCCGCCATAATGGTCGAGATGCCTGTGAGACACAAAAACCATGTCGATCTTGCCCACGCCGTTTTTCAAAAGATACGGCTTCAGTATCTTTTTGCCGACGTCAAAATTGAGGCTCCCCCCTCCGTCGATCAGAATATTTTTACCTTCCGGCGTCCTGATGTGCAGGCAATCCCCCTGCCCTACGTCCACGAATATGAGCCTGGCGCCGCCTAAACCATCCCTGACAGGGAAAGCGAACGCGATGGACGCGGCTATTATGACGGATATGATCGCGATGATCTTCTTTTTGCTGTTCCGCTTGTACAAAATCCATCCGGCTTCTGAACAGGCGAAGAAGAAAAACCCATAAAACAGAAACAACGACCACAGCGGAGGGCTTACGACATCGAAGAACAAGCCGGCCTTTGAGTATGTCAGCTCATTCAATCTGTAAAGCGTCTCGCACAGCGCGCCCATGAATCCGGCGGCCGCTGAAAAAAACGGCCCCGGCAGCAAGGACAATGGCAGCATGACGACTCCGAGCGGGATTATCGCCCCCGCGATCAAAATAACCGGCGCGTTGATGAAAAACGCGGCTACAGAAAAATAATTGAAATGATAGGCTGTAACGGGCGCGAGCCCGGCCTGCAGAGCGAATGCGGCCGTAATACCGCTGTCATGAAGCCGACGCATCGCTGGCAGCGCTATCGCGATGGTAACAATCGCCAAAAACGACAGTTGAAACCCAAGGTCAAAGATGGCCAGGGGGTTTATGAGCATCATCGGAATGGCGATCCCCGCCGCCGCGCAGAGCATGTCATATCTCATGCATAGCAGCTTTGAAAGTATGTGAACGCATATCATCCCCCCCGCCCTGATGACCGAAGGGGCGAACGAAGCGAGCGCGGCGTATGCGAACAGGGTGAAAAGAAGAGCCGCGTTGAGCGGGATATTCCTGCGCGGTTTTAGTATCCTCCCCATCAGCGCGTAGATTATGCCGACATGTATGCCGCTCACGGCGAGTATGTGCGCGGTTCCGTTCTTCTGAAACATTTCATAAACGTCGTCATCTATTGTATTCTTATCCCCGAACATCATCCCCATCATCAGCCCCGCGTTGCGGGGGTCCATATGTTCCAAGGCTTTCCGCTCGAAACCGCGCTTGATATTGGAAAGCGCGTTGATGAATCCGTCCTTAACGTCGCTGCTGATCTCAATGTCATAGGGCGCGACGTTCATCAAAACGCTGATGCCTTTCGTCTTCAAATACAATCTGTAATCAAAGGCGTTCGGATTCCTCCGCTCCGCCGGCAGTTCCGGGACGCCCGAAATCAAAACGCCCCTTCCCGCGATGTCCCCATACTTTTCCACGCCGAGGTCACCGTATACGTTTATGAGGACTTTTGATTTTTCCTCATATGTCTTCACTGTCATACGGTAGCTTTCGGCGTCCTTTTTTTCAATAGAGCACACTACGCCATCTATGACGGCTTGCTTTCCGACAGAACGCAATAATGGGTCTTCATTCGCGTCGCTGACGAAAAAACACGCCGCTCCGAACGCGAAAAATACCGCGAGCAGGCAAACTTCCTTCATTAGCTTCTTGAACCTGCCGAAAGCAAGCGTCGGCGCCGCGATCAAAGTGAAAATCATGACAGCCAATGCCAACTTCGCCAATCCCAGATAAAACCCCATGAAAATGCCCGCCGCCAGCGATACGGCGATGAAACAAATCCGTCTTCTCAAAGCTCTCACCTTAAATAACATTATTTACTTTTTTTGTTATTTATTCCCTTTTATTAAAATGATTTTACTCCATTCGATGGAACAAATCAAGGGGATTATGCGTCAAAGAAATAAAATTATTTAAAAGCGGCGTATTCTTATGTTATAATGTATTAAATCAGGCAGAAGAAGTCGCGCAAGGCAGGTGATTATATTTGACTGGAAATAAGGATCCGAACAATCAGCAGGATATATACGAAGAATTCGACAAACTGAGCAACGATTTTAAAAAAAAACCCGGCCCAGACAGGAACAGGGAACCCGAACAGCTTACCCCCCTGCAGTTGCGAAGAAAAACGAGGAGCGAACGCCTCGCTGAAGAGAAAAGCGGCAATCAGCTCCATATCATTAAAAATCAAATCGGTTCGGCTTTCACAAGACTTACAAAACTCAAAACAAAAACCGACATGAAAGGCGATATGGCTAAAAAGAAACCCGGGAAAAAAAGCAAGAGGAAATATAGGATCAACATAAAAAAATTGATTTTAACGGTCTTATGCCTATTCATTTTGGCGGGCATAG
>Ga0123354_10015666_pt1 | contig 11857 bp, 7 predicted proteins | sample TergutLab28metaG_2_FD_97872 | JGI IMG/M metagenome (GOLD analysis project Ga0123354, IMG submission 97872) | Labiotermes labralis P4 segment gut microbial communities from Petit-Saut dam, French Guiana - Lab288 P4 | ecosystem: Host-associated > Arthropoda: Insects > Digestive system > Gut ... | reverse complement strand
ACGAGAAGTTTAAAGAAAAATTTGGAAACTATACCAGGAAAACATTCGATAGATTCACTACAAAAGACAGCTATACTTGGAACATCACACATAATACGGAAAGTACTGCAGTGTGAAGCTTGACACCTGAGCGGTGGGGATCACCGCTGGTTCAAGAGAAGTACCAGGAAGAAATGCCTGTGACAGGAGACATGCATATTGTATAATAATAATAATAATAATAATAATAATAAAGGACTTAGTAATTGCCCATTGTACAAAGTGTCATAATACAAAAGTCAAATTCTCCTAATTGGTCAGATTCTCATTACCTTATCCAGAAGATTACGGATTTTTTATTTGGTCTTTAAACTCTACACACACACACAGTCTCACGACTCTGTTTACTTTTTGGGTGCAATTTTGAGAAATGTGTTCAAACAGGCTGGGCCACAGGTGGTAAGGTTTCAGCTCTAAAACGGTTCGAATGTAGAGGACGACACGGTGCAGCGCTTCAATATTGCAGGTAATTTCAAAGCATTCCCGCACAATGCTGAAAGGATTAATATTGTACTTACTTTTATGTGGAAAACATGAATGGAACTCTGCTTTGACTTTCCAATCGTACCAAAGCATCGGCTTTTCAGATTGCTTTCAATACTCGGATCACTGCAGTTACAAGGCACGTAGCACAGCAAAGAGCTGTAGCTCACAGTGCGTCAAACGTTCTTCCCTCTCAAATAAATTGTTAAAATCAAACGTCTCTAAGGAGGTAATTACAAGGAAATATAATTTGAGATCTGTCCCTCACAATTAATTGCAGGAACGTTGACATTTTCCTTACTCTGGGCATACCGTAAACAGTACCACAAAATGATTTACAATACCGCACCTGAATAAACAGTTGAAAATATGGGTTTGTAAAAAAACTAAATACAGAAACCTAATAAGCTACAAATACAACACAGAATATGGACCAAAATAATGGGAAAAATTACTTAAAAATAATATGAATTGTGTTGCTTATGTGGCGCTATTCGTTTCTTTGTGAAGGTACTAAGATAAATCGGTACTTGGTATCACTTTCAGACAGAAGAAATGCTACCAAACTTTAATAGTAAACACAAGGAAACAAGGAATTATGAATAATAATGCTTGGTTGAAAGACTATTGCAAACTGAATTATATGTTATAAGTAAAATATTATGAATGGCTAGAAGCCCTTCCAATTGCAAGTGCTATGGTCACAGGAAGATCGTTCAATAGGACTACAAGTGAATGAAACATCAGTTGAACACTTCAGTAAATTTGGTGTAGAAGCAAAAGGGATGGGAAGTAAAACGGGCGACCAAAATGCAATAAAAACTAATTCAAATACCCCATTTACAAAATCAAAAACTGTTAGCTTGAAGTAAATAACATCTTGCAAGTATCGTCTTCACTCTTGCCCAAATGCTTCTCTATTCTACAGCACACTTCCCACACGTCGCGCATTTTACAAACAGAGACCTTACCGAATTATTCTCGAATTCTGCATTTTAGTTTCGCAATATTTTGTGGGCGATGAGCATAATTCATACCATTTAAATATCCCAGGTAAATAATTACAAACCGACAAACCAGGCGACCAAGAAAAGTCTACATTCTAGGATATGACAACAACAACAACAACAACAACAGGAGCAGCAGCAGCAGCAGCAGCAGCGAAAACAACAACAACAACAATAACAACAACTGGGCGAAACCAATCTCAGTCGTGAACGTTACAAATTTGTACTGTAAAATCTCCTGCAGAACAACCGTGTCGGTATGGACGATTTCCGGCGTAAGGATGGCTCATTTGTTTCCTGCCTGGAGGCACTTTATTAGGGTTGAATATGTCATTTTTTGTCGTACTGAATCCATGTTTAGATAGCATGAGATGACACAGGATTATTGTGGATTATCTGCAAATTCCTACAAAATGACAGTTGAGCTGCGGCCTAACTTTCACTATCCTTTTTTTTTTTTTAATGTTTTAATAGGGAAGACCGAGCCGGTGGAGCCAAGTCTCCAATTTTACTAAATGCTACGGCACAGACGTGACAATGCCGGCAGCACCATAAACTCTGCCCTACCGGTTCAGAACACAACATTTCCTAATTTTCGTTCTTTACTCTTACGCATCACGTTTATGAATGCGTACTGGTCTGCCCTCTGTTTAAAAAAAAACTGCAAAGTGATCCCGTTACAGGCCCGGTGTGGCCCAGAGGGTGGGTAGAGGTATAGCTGTACTGTTCCATGACCGCGGCACTAGAAGGGGGTGAGTGGTCAGCAGCACGCACCGGCCGCACTTTACCCCTGGGAAAGACCCGGTACCCATTTTACATGAGGCTGGGTGGGTTCCAGGGCCGGTCTGGACCGGCGGAAAATCTCGTCCCCACCGGGATTCGATCCCGGACCGTCCAGCCCGTAGCTCAGTCGCTATACCGACTGAGCTACCGGGCCCACTTGCCCTCTGTTTAGAAAGATAAAAACGTAGGGGAAATGACACCCCTGACTTTAAATGGGTACATATTAATGATATTATACTGATAGGTTGTGGTTTGAATAAGCGGATAGAACTGAAGAATAAAAACCAATTAGATGCCACTTATTAGTTTATTGTACTTCTTATAGGCGCAACATGTTTCGGGCACTACTATGCCCATCATCAGGAGCTCACGACTATAATGTTGCTGCAGGCTAAATTCGTGATTTACCCTGCAGCCCGGGCACTACTCCAGCCTAACAGCACCTAACCTCCAACCTAACCTACAGCAAACCAAGAACGAAACGACCAATGTGGTAATCAACATTATAGTCGCGAGCTCCTGATGATGGGCATAGCAATGCCCGAAACATGTTGAACCTATAACAAGTGAAATAAAATAATAAGAGGGATCTAGTTGGTTTTTATTCTTCAGTTATGGCAATGATGCACGGTCCAACAAACATCAAAAGCAAATAAAAGTTGGGCAGCTGGGAAATACAATTCATTTTGTTTCCCTCAGTTACGTGTAATAAGTAATGACCAATAAAGTGAAATGGAACACACTTGCTCCAAATGGGAGTAAACTAAATCCTCTGCTTTGGAACTGCACTAACACCTTCACCCAGTATTTAAAACCAAACTTATATCTCTTGTAAAGTAAACTGAACATACGAATTTATCGAAATCGAATTTTGGAAGTGAGAGTCTGTCACCGACTTTCAGTAAGGAACTAAGTACGCAACGCAGTCATTTACAAAACTTCCGCACTATCTTCGACACGTCTTTCTGCAGTGTAGGAGGCAGCCAACCTCCCTATGCCATCTGGTTGAGCTTCCCACATTAACTTTGTGAATTGTGCCGAAAACTGTCTCTTTTGAATCTCTGCAACTGTAGGTAGCTTGGCAGGCAATTGTTTTCTGGAGATGACCTCTGACATGAAGAATCCTTCCTAACACGTGGCTCTCACGCTATCTGCAGTACAAACAGGTCTTCTATCGTACTGTCACGTACACAACAAATGGAGCACGTTATTTCTTATGACTACAAGCACACATTCCATCTCAGAAAATAAGACATGTCTGAGTGTCTTCGTTTTTCGAAGCAGTATAACATATCTGCAGCAGGTACGAGGAACATTCAAACACTCCACAAGTTAGTAATTCCTTATTCATGATATTTATGGACGTAACGAAGTGCGAAATTTCTTTGCATAAGTACAGAATACTGGCTTTATTTCGCAACATTTATCTGGCTGAATCTAATCCACGCCGCAGATTTTTCAGCCTTACTGCACAGTGGTCTTGTGTTCCTGCAGGCCTATAGATTCCACATGGGAAATTCATAAAATCCAGCTTGTTTCAATGGCCGTAAGATAAAATGTACAGAATTTACATCATGAAGTTTTAAATATTCTCTTGTTGCTTCACTTCCCCAAGGGTGAATACACAATGTACCAGTGCGTACCGTATACAAATATTTTCAAACTTCCTCCTGGAGTAAAATATCTCGTTACGCACGTCCTCCCTTTGTTATTTTTAGCCCAACTTCCTTCACAAAAAATAGAGGAAAAAAGCATGCTTACGGGATCGTCACGCTATGTCTGTTTTCACATTTCAATTTCGGAATCAGTTCAACGACTTTTATAAACTTTGGTACGGAAGACGTGTAGGCAGAGGGTATCCAATCAACGTACACTTTTAATTTAACCACAAAAAAATATCAAAATGGCAGGAAAGAGAAAGCGTGAATGAAACCCCACATTACAGATACAAGTTTTAGGGCATCGAAATGGCGTGTGGTAGTAGATCTAGGAGAAATACATTATCAGTTAAGGTAATATTTCTGTACAAGGTAGAAGGACACAAGGCGGCGGAGCGAAGATCTTGTGTAACTCTTGCGTTGGTCTTGTAAATAAAACCAACTTGGTGCACATTTTTTCTTAGTATATTTGTATTTATCAATGACGGTCTGGTATGCAGGAGCATATGCTCCTGCATACCAGACCGTCATTCACACAGAATAACAAGTACCAAGTGTCGCATAAACACAGTTTATCTCCTGACGATGGGCACATAGTCGGCCGAAACATGTAGAGATTGATAAATACAAATATACTAAGAAAAAATGTGCACCAAGTTGGTTTTATTTACAAGATTACACAGAGATGCACGGTGAACAAAATATATTTTTGCTTTGGTGTCGGTAAGTAAAAAATATGGCAGATAATCGCTTGAAATTGTGCACTACAATACATCAAAAAAACATATTTACATTTTGTGTATGGAATATTCATTTTAAGCAAAAGAGTTACAACATGACGACACTGAAAATATTGGATATTATATTGACAAATGTAATTAACAGAGAATCTCTATGTAATAAGGTGTTCACAAGAATTAAGAAAATAATACGGCTAGTAATATTTTGACTTACTACTTTGAGTGGTACACGAACGCCTTGTTTAATAATAATAGTAATAATCGTAATAATAAAACGATATAAGCAACGTGAATAGTAACAATAAATTAGCTGCAACACTGTATTCCCTAGGGAAATAGTTTGTCTCAGGAATATAAGCATAAATACCCTGCATAAGGGAGATGAAGATGATGATGATAATAATAATAATAATAATATGTATAGTAAGTAGTAAATTATGTGCAGAATTTAGATCTGTAATATACTGCAATTTGCGTGCGTGTGTGCGTAACTAGGAATCATAACTCTGACACTCATATGTGCGGCCGTCTGACATCGATTTGCCAGATTTAACTAAAACCAGAATTTCCACAAAACACACAACATCAGCCTACTGCAGGGACGGCCTGGGGAAAATTACTACCGTTTAAATTTGAGTGATTGCTTTATATATGACATATTCCGTGCATTACATTTATATTTATGATACATAATTCGAACTAATTGTACTTCTGTGACAAAATACATATTGCAGTTTTTATAGTTTAGATTTCTCTAAATGTTTCGGCTTAAATAAGCCATCTTCAGGGAGAGTCAATCACAAGGAAAACAGGACGATTATAACCATAAATGAACATCTTCGTCAAAAATGTGGTACAGACTCGTACAAGATGTAGCAGCTGTCAGTATATTGACTTAATTAAAATTTGAATAAAAATGGGGTTTAATGTTGCCATCTATTGCGCTAAAATTGGGTTAAAGTGTATAGTTTAAGCCTAAATAAGTACCCTTCTTTCTAATTCATTGAAGTATGATCAGGCTCCATTTAAACCATCATATATTCACAGGCAGTTTCTCAGACAGTGCATATGACATCAAAATTACACAGATTAGATCCACATTTCGATAGAAGATGAATATATGTGTGTTTGAATGCAACAAGTGCAAACACGTTCTGCCTGTCACAAAAGGTGAAATTACTTGGGATTATATATATATATATATATAAATCAGTGATTACTGTATGTACCATATGCTGTAACATTTACAAATTCTGGTTTTTAACGAGCACTTTATTTATGTGTTTGGTAAGTCATATTTTTTTACTTCCAGTAGCTCACGATAAATCGCCGTTAAGCCGAAAGATAAATACAGATTTTACACAATACATCGCTACATTACTTCAAATAAAATTTATCTCCACGTGTGTTACGTCCTTTTATAATATTTAGGCCTATTAACACACAAAATTTCGGGAAACCCCATTCAGCTGGGTGGCTGCTGCGCGCACCTAGGCTATTCGCATAACCGACTTGTTACTATGATCGGTGGTAGGAGGTGAGAAAGCAAAAATATAGGGTTATATCCAAAGACAGGAATATTCATGTAACGTGTCACAGAGATCTGTGAAATGGGTCAACATTTTTTATAGATAACACATTAATGGTCACAGTAACATAAGGTTACTGTACCTTATAAATTAACGAACTCATTCTTTAGTCTGTGCATTTTGTAAAAGTAAGGAAAGACAACTTTGAAGTTCCACAACATCATCGTCAATTTCGTGACATCGTCTAGTCTTCTAGTTGTATGAGACATTATTTCTATAGTAAAACCAACTAGATGCACAAATGTATCATATTTATTTTATTTTGGAATGAAACTCTACATGATTTGGGCGGTCTTACTGTCCGTAATCAGGAGTTCAAGACTGTAGATACAGCAACAGGCATATCTACAGTCTTGAACTCCTGATTACGGACAGTAAGATCGCCCAAATCATGTAGAGTTTCATTCCAAATGTTGGTTTTACTATAGAAATAATGTCTCATACAACTAGAAGACTAGACGATGTCACGAAATTGACAATGATGTTGTGGAACTTCAGTGCTGCCACAGCAGCATCTGTTTGACCTAAACGGCACGAAATTATTCATTTTTATATCCAAAACGGAGTGCTTATTGCACGGTACAAAAAGAACCTTTTAAGCATAATTCAGGATAATCTCACTCTGTAAAGGATCGCTTTTAACTGCAACAGATTAACTGAGCTGTACAAGAATATGGATTGTCTAGTTGAAAGTCAACACGTTACACAAACATTTACAATGCACAGACGAATTATCAGAGACACTGTTTACTTACGCATCTGATTTCGTCCAAGCTACAGGCGGAAGGCAAATTCAACTTCAATCTTCCTTTCCTATTTCTGCTTTGATAATATTAGGTGTCTTCTCTTCCACTTTGGATCTCAGTTCGTACGAGTATTAAGCCAAAGTTTAAAGTTTTAAAGAAGCCGCAAACAGACTTCTTGCTTAAGCAGACTCGATTCCGGTTAAGTCCCTTTGTGCACACTTTCGAACTAGGTAGAATAAATTTAAGTTCGCGCTGTACATGTCAGCGTGAAGAAGTCAGATTTGTTATTAAGGAATATCATATGTTGATGATGTTGTGAACAAGGTTCTGAGGATAATATCTGGAGCTGAGAGGTAGGTGGTGAGGTGAGGATGAAGAAAAGTGTGCAATGAGAAGTCTCACAATTTGCACTTCATACCCATTATCATCTCAGTAATCATAATCACTACCATCCAATCAAGAACAATAAGCTTGGCGGGACATACAGCACGCGCATGAGATTTGCGATGTGCATACGGAATATTATTTAGAAAACCTAAATAGGACAGATAAATTAGAAGGCTCAAGTACAGACAGAAAGATAATACAGGAGATAATGTGCAAAGTTAAAGGCTGGGAGTTTGTAGACTAACTTAGAATTTAAATGAGTTGCGCGCGCTTTTGAGCGGGGCGACAGAGAGTCTGTAAGTTCAATAATGTGGGGGGAGAGGAATTTTTGACTATCTTAGGCACTCGTAGCTTCACAACAACAGAAATATTTATGTCCACTGTTAGAAAGAATCTTTGCCTGCGTTTAGTGAAGCGATGTTTAATAGAAATCGTTCCCAAAACTGTCCCAAATTCAGCAAGTCACTTAACAGCTCTTCCCGAAATACGTTGGCCTCAGAGTGAAAACAAGGGCTTTGACGCCTACCTCTTTGTTCTCTGACAAACATCACATACTCGTTATTTTTTTAGGTATAAAACTACGAAGGATCAAACTTTGACACTCGCACGCACGCACACACATGCCACAGAATCATACAAGGTGGCAAATTATAATGTTCTTCGCCTTGGGAGATCCTCAGAGCTGTCTCAAGTTTTTGTAAACTTTTTTTCCCCTGAAGCATAACTTCAAATGAATATGAAGATTTGGATTCTCAAAACTTTGGGCTAACACCGGGCTAAACATTTAATTAGAAAGGGAAATGTTTGTTGGATTTAAGGTTGCAGTAGTCGAGGGAGTAGTAACAGTTTCACAGTTTGTCTTCTGGGAAATACAAAGGTTTCTGTTGCGGCGTGTTGAGACGCCAATTGTATCGAACCACAAAATTCTACCAGTGAAAGTTGCATAATTTTGTATTCTCTTCTTAATTCTTTACACTTCACGGTTATTTCTGTCAACCAGATAGTTGTCGTTTTTATGACCGATGTTACAGCCATTCGTTGTCATTTTCAATACCCTCTGTCTGTGAAAACTTCGTGTTCAAGAGTTATCAACAGAACTTAACACGTAGGAACTACCAAAATCCATACAACAATGTAATACTTCCATACCAACAGCCATTCAGCTACTCTATAAATTCTGTGATTCTTGTGGAAAACGCAAAATCATTACCGCGTCAAATGCGGCCCGTTATTTCCACGTGAAGCTGTTCCTTTACACGACAAGGAGGCATATGGGGGGCGTGGAAGTATAGCCCCATTCATTCTTAACGTCTACACTAGGTGGAATTGAGTGCCCAGCTTCACACCCTGACCGCTTTATTCCTGGTGAAAGGCTTCTATTCCCAATGAAAGGAGGCTCGGTGGGCCCCAGATCCGGTCTGGACCCTACAGAGGAAAAATACTTCTTACCTCTACCAGAAATCGAACCAGGATTCTTCAGTTATTCAGTCCGTAGCCTAGTCACTATACTGACCAAGCTATTCCGGCTCGACATGTTCCAATCCTGATTTACATCATTGCGGTCTACATTGCCATCCACTATTTACTTTCTCTATTACACATCTTATTGCTAAACTCGCATCTACGGCTTATTTTCGCAAGAATCCCATTTTCTTTAGGTTTCAGTCCGATATTTTATAGGTGCTTTTTCGCACCTATCATAGTTGCTACATGCCAAATGTTCTTAACTCTCTCACACTAGTAATACTGTGATAGACACACGTTTTGCAGATTCTAATTGTGCCCACATTACGAGCATATTTTATGCCTTAAAATGGTTGAAAGTTTAACTTCAATTTACAATTTTCCATAAAAACTCGAGAAAGACACTATTAACTGTTGCTGCAAGCGCAATCGTGTTGTAGCGATTTGTTGCACTACAGGCGGACGGTACTGATTGGCTGCTTTCTTCGGCCAATATCGAACTGACCGGTGGTAACGGCAGGACAGAGAGTCACAAAGGAGAAAACTGCTGTCTTGTCAGTTCATCTGATTAAAGAGAGCAGAAAGCAGGCATGGGTTCTGTTTCTATTGGAGCCAGCTTTACTTATTGGGAGATACAATTATGGTATGGGGAAAGTTTCTTTGCCCAACATTGCAGCGTCATTTGATGTTAGCTTAAAGGACTAGAAGATCTGACAATCAAATTCTATGCAGTATAAAATAATATTCAGATAAAAAGACGAGTTACTGCAGACATCAGTTTCATATACAGGGTGTTTCAGGAGGAATAGTAAATATTTTAGGAGGTGGTAGTATGGACTATTCCGAGTAAATAAGTTCATATAAACATGTGTCCACTTTTCAATGGGTGTGAAGTTGGCGCGTACAGATCCGATTTTTGTCTGCGGGGATGGATGAAAAGCGAAGTCTCAAAGAAAAAGTAAACGCAAGAGACGAATTGGTCGCTCGCATTATGAATAGTGCTGCCCTCATAAAGCAAGAACGCCAAGACGACCTCAGGACAGCTACACGTACAATTGCCAAGAGGGTTGAAAATTGCATTGAAGTCGATGGTGGGATTTTTGAAAACTTACTTTGAAATGTTGCAATTTATTGAGATCATTTACATAACCAATAAATGCAAAATACGTCATTTGTCTTTCCTTCATACCTTTTGTAAGGCTTTTTATGCGTAACATTTAAACAGGTGAATCTCCACACCCACTGAAAATTGAACTAATATTTATATGGACTTATTTCCTCGCAATAGTCCATACTACCACCTCCTAAAATATTTACTATTCCTCCTGAAACGTCCTGTATAGTGTACATGGAAACCAACAGTATTTACAACGTATGCTGGGAAACACTGCTTGGAATCAAATCGCAGTTTGAAATTAGAACACAGTAAAGTATTTTCATACAGACAAGCAACAAATAACTTGTAAAGGTAAAGCAGTCCCGTTACAGGCCTGGAGTGGCCCAGAGGGTTCCAGGAAGTTAAGATTCGCAGATTACGTGACAACGGCGCAGGATGCTGGTAGGTTGTCAGCCGTACGCACCGGCCGCCTTTACCCCCAGGAAATACTCCTGGTACTTATTTCTGTTAGAGGCTGAGTAGACCCCAGGGTCATAGTGCGATCGGAAGGATTTATGTCAATGAAAAATCCACTGACACTAGCTGGGATCGAACCAGCGACCTTCCGATTTGTAGCACAGCACCTTAACCACTGTGCTACCGCGGTCCCCACAAATAACTTGTAAGATCGTAAAACATACGAAACAGTTTTGCTCAAGAATAGAGGAGCAAAATTTTTCCATAAACTTTTAATGCGCATATCTGAAATGTCGTTTTCCTCGTGCAGTGGAAACGAAATAAACACCGAAATATTATAAATGTAAGTCAAATAATTCACTGAAGTGAAGGACTTGGAAGTCGAATCCCGCAATCGGAGTGCTGGAGAAGCTACTTGAATCTTCAGTTAGAAAGATGACAGATGAAAATTTTGCAATATTTTATTCCTGACATATTTGGTTATGTTTACTCAACTTGTCATGCAGTAACTATTGAGCAAAGGTATGGTGTATTTCAGCCGTATACAGTGTACCGCCCCCCTGCCCCGATTTATGACAACTCAAATTGTAAACAGGCGCTCTCACGACCATTCGACAGTATAAAACATTCTCGTATCTTGTCATGTTCCATGTCTGAACGTGTACCCTTCTAAAGTATCAGCTTCGTAGACATCAGTTGTTAAACCGACAGTAATTTACTATTACTCCAGCATGTTACGACCCGTTTTACTATGGCCATTCTCAGGGAATGATGTTTCGAAAACATGTAACCAAACACCAAATTTCCGGTCACAAACCCATGGCGACTAGCCACTCTTAATAACATGAAGATCTGTACGTATTACCCACATACATACATTTATAGAAAATTCAGCTCTTTTCCCTCGTGTTGATCTCTTGTTCTGTGTAGTTCGGAGGTCTCTTCATTGTACTGTTAACAGTCTGAGAGCTAAAAATTATTGTTAACTGCAACAATTATAATTCGGTTTACGATCTCGTATTATTTCACGTTACTTTACACTACACCTCCACTACAGATATCGACCCCATCTTTACCCTCCCACTGTATTTAGATTCTAAATGATATTATTGACGACAAAATATGTACATTTTTACACTTTTTAAAAAAAAATGAACTCTCATCTTCCATTCTCAAAACTCTAAACTAAACTAAAAACTAAACTCCGTGGCCTTAGTCCGCATGCGAACTGTACCGACAGAGCGGCCGCCGCCGGTCGACGAAGTTTAGTGCCAACTTTTGCGGATAGAGGGGTGTCACGTGGTCAGCGCAACGGGTCCCCACAGCCGTTAATCTCTGTTTTCTAGACCTGGAGCCGCTACTTTTTTCATTCAAGGAGCTCCTCAATT
>Ga0123354_10015663_pt1 | contig 11858 bp, 5 predicted proteins | sample TergutLab28metaG_2_FD_97872 | JGI IMG/M metagenome (GOLD analysis project Ga0123354, IMG submission 97872) | Labiotermes labralis P4 segment gut microbial communities from Petit-Saut dam, French Guiana - Lab288 P4 | ecosystem: Host-associated > Arthropoda: Insects > Digestive system > Gut ... | reverse complement strand
TTACACATTAAAACATTAAAAACGCTCCGACATGTTTCGGTCCTAGGACCGAAACATGTCGGAGCGTTTTTAATGTTTTAATGTGTAAATTTTATAAATTTTATATATGTGCAGTAGTTGGTATAATGATTGTTTAAAGTTTCTAAACACGGGACCAATTTTATCATCTTGCTTGGTGGCTGATTGAGTGGACGGAATTCTAGTATTTACAGAAAAACTGTTGGTCGTAGAAGGCCGTGTGTTTTGTTACTGAAGTGACAATGGGCCGTTGATTACCGTTCGGTTTTACAGTCCTACAGTGGACTTACTGATTAGACGTGGTGTTTGTTTTTGTGTACTGTGGGAAGTCTTGTGGACGGATTTGTTTTTCTGTCTTATTAGAATTCTTGATTATACATTTCGAACCACTGCACTACAAGCCGGATTGTCGCAGGTTCGATTCCAGATTGTGTCATTGGAATTTTTCATTGACACAATCCTTCCGGCCACACTACGGCCCTGGGGTCGACTCAGTCTCTGACAGAAATGAGTACCAGGAGTATTTCCTGGGGGTTTAGGCAGTCGGTGCGTCGGGCTAACAATCTTGCGATCTTCATATGCCGATTGTCTTGAAATCTGGGATCCTCAGCCTCCTGGAACCCTCAGGACCTGTCCAGGCCTGTAATGGGATTGCTTTACCTTACATTTCGAACCGTGAAATTGCAACTACCGCTCTGTCTTCGAACGTCGAGCACCAACCACCCAAGGATGTGGTGCCACGTCCCAAAAGAACGGAGACCTAAATTACACCGTTGCGGAAGTCCAAAAATCTCGCAATACAAGTTTTGTTAATTCCTGCTTTTCTGAAACTTCACGATTGCTGGTTTATAAAGGGGAGAGTTGTGTGTTCTTTTTTTTAAATAATCCATTACCATGCATTATGTTAATTATATTTGGTAACGAATGCAACAAATGTATTTAAACGCATAAGAGTACCTTATATTATAAACACAGTATGCCTCATACATGTTTCGGCCACTCTTTTGGCCATCCTCGTGGAGTTGAATTACAAAGTATATATTTCAACTGTTTTTGAAACAATACACAAATGTAAGACCCTAAGCTTTAATAACATATATTTCAAAATAATAAAATGTGGTGTTCTTCTTATTCTTATAACAAAACCAACGAGAGGCACTAATTTCTGAAATTTATTTTTGGAATAGAACTCTACATGTTTCGGACAGTATCTCTGTCCATCATCAGGAGTCTAGCACTGTACATACAGCAATACGTACAGGTTATGCTGAATGCTTGCTAGCAACCTGTATGATCTATACCTATTGCTGTGTGTACAGTGCTAGACTCTTGATGATGGACAGAGATACTGTCCGAAACATGTAGAGTTCTGTTCCAAAAATAAATTTGAGAAATTAGTGCATCTCGTTGGTTTTATTATAAGAATATATCACGATGCACGGTTCTCTGAATGTCAAAATATGGTATTCTTGTTACACTGGTCGAACACTTTTTCGGTGTTTATTATCTTCATTCGCCAAGACGGTGATAATAATTTCACGACTTTGATCCATAGATTTAATGTTAATTCGTAGCAAGGATTCCAGCGCTTTTGTATGTAAACTTAGGGAAAATTTTGGGTTTCCCGTATTGTATTGTATCTCATACGCCTTTTGTTTTTGCGCATTAGTAAAAAAAATGCGGTGTTTTTGTGTGTAGTTTCAAGATCTGGACGTGCAAGATCAGGTTAGTTCATGCCCCATCTTTCACTCTAGCTGTCCAAGGTTTTAAGGTTGCCGGAATCCCATTTCTGAACATGTATGTGAAGCCGTACATAGCTTGAGAGAGACACCCCTCACACGCTACGGCGAGTATGTGTTACAACCGCAGCTGCAGTGAGGATGATCTGCGGGCGAATAATGTCAAGACAGACGAGAGAGATGTTACAGAAGAACTGGTGTAGAGACAGATGATGAAATTAATCGGGCTGTTGACTCTGGGGGAAGAGAAGGGAAGTGAGTACATCCCCATGTGAATATCATATCCTGTTTGGCCTTGCGCAGTGCTGACGTGCCGCAATGAACAAGAAAGTTACCACCACAACCGAGTGGACGTCACTGCTCTTTCGTCTTCTGCAGGTGGTTCCATATTCAAATCTCAGCCCGAGGATCGGCTGTGCTAGCTGAACTATTCATGGTCTTTCTCAGGTCCTTTCAGGCAAATTCTGGTAGAGTGCCTCAAATTAGGCAATACTTTATTCTAGCGGTATGTGATCTGAGTGACTTTAAGCTACCATGAGAAGTTTGATCTAGTTCCTAGCCACCTGCATATTTCGTGAAACAAGTTCTTCATTTTCGCGTAATACCAGTGTCTAAGAACAAAGTGCTGAAGACAGTTGCAGAAACAGGAGACTGGATAAAATACATAATGGGAAGTTAAAAATTGTATTTTATTCAACTGAAGTCAGGGATATTAGACTGACAAAAATGAGACGCATTACATGTAGAATGCGAGGGAAATGTGACAGGTGCATGATATTTTGATAGTGAAATCAGAAGGTAAGCGTCTTTTGGGGGACATTTAAACATAAAATTGCGGATACTGACTTCTGGCCAGCAAACAAAAATGGAAATTCCACAGGGGTTCCCTGAAATGTGCGTTTAACGTTGAAATTCAGCTGAATATTATAAATTTCAGTTCGTACCGCACAGAAAACACAACTTCCCCACCACAAATACAAATCGGTTTACTGTATTTAGTGAAACATTCGTTGTTTATTCTGAAAATCGTATGAAAGTGATAAATGTATGGCCATATTGCAGTTTTTGTTATAATATTGAAGTTGTGGGTGTAGGTAGTAACCACTGTGCTGTGAAGGGCTAAATGCAACCCGCTTAAACGGTTCACTTCATCAAATGGATCTCTGTTTTATACACGAATAATTAGATTAATTTGTGCGTGTGTGTAAATAATTGCATATATTTTTTTTACTTCAAACGCGCTTTGTATGCAATTGACTGATGATGCAGAATAGCTTTTGTTAGTGGAAACAGTGTTAAAATTAATAGCAAGGCAAAACATTATAGGCGCCTCATTTATTGCATGGAAACTAACACATGGTAGAAGCTTACACCTAAAAGTGATGTGTATATTATGCCTTAAAATGAAGAAGAGGGTTTTATGGGAGTTGGGTGAGCGGAAATTTATGCGTTTGGGAAAGCTCAAGGCATGAACTTTCTACCCTCTCTGTTCGTGAAGCAAAAGCAGAAGGCTTGTGGTGGTGGGTGGGCGGTAAGTGGCACTATATTTCTGTCGTACTATATTCGGAGGCTGAAGATTCGTAACACACAAACAAGCATACAGGCTTACAGAATGATGCATGATTGCTTGCCAGTAGGAATGGAAGGAACTCCCAAGGGGTGTCGTAGAATCGCACCATCTACGCCACGTTTAATGTGTCGGCTATTTCTGAGGTGACTCCAATGGCACCAACTATACCAGCCCCTGGGGTGCCGCCACATGGCACCAACCGCTGCAGCGAGAGTTCCAAGCTAGCTGGCAGTCGTTAGCCCGTCAGAATAGGGAGTTCTGATAAGACTATGTATCTCCTGATTCACCTACCTATGATTTTCGCATAGATTAACTAACTCCATAGAGCAAGGCCCTTCTTGAGAAGCCGCTACTGGCCAGCTAGTGAAATTCTACACATTTGCTGGAACTTGAAGGTTGCCATAGTCCGGCCCGTACTCGCTGGTCTGATCGAAATGACTCCATTGGCCCATTATATTTCTACTGGTTTCTTTATAATATTAGAATACAAAGCAATGCGAGTGTACTTAGGCATGACCCGTCCCTATTGTACCTAAGGAGGTTCTTGTATCTACACTTCTATTGTTCACGTGATGTGCTTTTGTCGGGGATACTGACGAAAATTTCGTAATGCTCTTCTCCCTGTGTGCTACGTGCAACACCAATCTCACTCTCCTTCGATTAACGGGGATTTTATGTGTTTAGGGAGGTTAACTGGTTTGGACATGATGCAAACAAATACAGCTTGAAAATGTATGGATGGTTTCTGACACAACTTTGACACCCCTGTCAGTCCATTTGTAAGGTATATCCTGCAAGTGAGAGTTCGTAAAAATGAATCCATGTCTGTTTGAAGATGCACTTACTACGTACCGGGATTTTCCTACGTAGACTAAGAGAACTCTCAAATCAGGGATGAACAAGTTTTTCAAAATTTATAAGGGCCACCTCAAAACTCTAGACGCCAGAACCGACTTGAAGCAAGTTCCATACTGAGGGCCCCAAGTAATTGGCGTTGCCTTAAAACAATTGGTAGCCACGGCGAACTGGCGCCCTGAATTTCTACAGCTCTGTCTCAAGAACTGACTATAGACAGTAGTCCAGTCGATATTCTAAGTGGGATCTTTGGAATAATTAGACTGCGGCCGGTGATACATGCGGTTAGGTCATTCACATGGAGACTGCAAGATGGCAGGGTGTAGGAAGATGGTTGGACGTAATTGGAAAACGGAGTGAAAGGTTATAAGACATAAATTAAGGTACAGTCGAATGGTGGTACATAAGTGCTTGAACAGAATAATCATTGTGTGAGTAAAGGAATTGAAAAGAAATTTGAAGGATGATAAACAAGAATGTCAATACAGATTGAAATATCTTAAATGTAGGTTTAGATAACATACAGTGTTGAATGTGTTATACATGTACTTAAATAGCAAAAATTCAAACTGAAATGTGTTAAAATCTTAATTATTGTGGACATACAGTTTGAAGTATGTGAAACATCTACATAAAACAGAAAAAATACAGATTCAAATACGTTATACATGTATTGAAGTAGGGAATATACCGAATTGAATGTTGTAATATATACTTAATTACTACGTAGAGAAAATACGGATTGAAAGCTGTTAAATATATCCTGTCATTTGAACAGAGGAAATGTAATTTATTTAATTAGCATACCAACTAATGCACATAATTTTTTTATAACATTTAAAATCGCTCAAACATGTTTCGATCCTAAGATCATCTTCAGGGAACTACACTGTTCCTTGCTAAAGTCACAGTTTTAAAAACCTCGCTCATTAATTTAAAATCGCTCCAACATGTTTCGATCCTAAGATCATCTTCAGGTAGCTACACTGTTCCTTGCTAAAGTCACATTTTTAAAAACATTCGCTGAATACTTTCCTTATATTTACAAGGCGCTGTGGCAGCATGCTGCCACAGCACCTTGTAAATATAAGGAAAGTATTCAGCGAATGTTTTTAAAAATGTGACTTTAGCAAGGAACAGTGTAGCTACCTGAAGATGATCTTAGGATCGAAACATGTTGGAGCGATTTTAAATGTTTTAATGTAAAAATTGTTATGTATGTGCATTAGTTGGTGTGCTAATTAAATGACTCTACGAAATGCACGGTGCAGCGATAAAGAGAGGAAATGTGAGTGTAAGTGAGGTTTACGAAACTCGTTATCTTTCGAAAGACTTTAATCACGACTTTAAATGCAGATTGATGGAAATAAATACGATCTCAAGTGCATATTTAGGTATGAAAACCGCATATTCAAATGCAGCTCGAACTATGACAATCGTTGAATTGAAATTGTGTTTGAATTTTGATAAACACGAATTGAAGTGCATGTTTAAATATTATGATCACAAATTTAAATGCGGATTGGAGGCCGGCAATCAATAATTCAAGTACATATTAAAGTATATTAATTGTAAATTAAAATATACATATTGATATATGATAAATTCGAATTAAGATGCAGACGGAAGTGTTCTAAATATATGTAAGAGGATAAGTTTGAATTTACCATTCAAACGCTAAGACGCACGTGCCTAATAGAAATTTTTATATTTCTATAGTAAAACCAACCAGATGCATCAATGTCTCAAATTTATTTTATTGGAGTAACACTCTACATGTTTCGGACGGTCTTTCCATCCATCATGAGGAGTTAAAGACTGTACATAATACAACAGGCATATTTCAAACAGATACTGCCGACTGCTCGCTAGCAAGCATTCGGCAGTAGAGACATTGATGCATCTGGTTAGTTTCACTATAGAAATATATTACGATGCACGGACCTATGAACGTCAAGTTTGCCTAATAGAGATTTCGAAATAGGCTGAAATTTAAAAGACGATAAACACATGGCGCAAAATGAAGAACAAATTTAGTGGTAAATCATCTACGTATTGGCATGAGAATAAAAAGACATTTCCCTACTAAAAAGTCGTTTTGCATGTGAATGGGTGTCCCTGACATTTCTGCTGATAGGGCAGAGAAACTTGGCATGGCCTTGCAAAAGGTTAAGATATATAGGCTGAAACTATAAACCTGTGTGGCGGTTATTTGTGGTACAGTTTGTAACTGCTTCCGACTGCACACATATATCTTGTGCCTCCTCTTCAGGTTACCCTATCTTCCATAGAATACATTCCGCTGACAGCGAGCTATGTGCTGCATCATTGCCTGTGGTCGTAATCGAGTATCTGAAAACCATTAGGGTTCCACAATAATAAGATATTAATCTTGTAAGACTTTATGACTCCGAAAAGAAAATAAGAAGCCTGGGAATGCAATATCATTTATGTGTGAAACCAAATTGCTGAGTCGACATATATTATTAATTTATTTTCGGATGCCTGAAGCCAGTAGAAAATCGTTTTGTGTCTATTTCGAACTGTTATTTTGACGTTCGCGAACAAGATAAGTGCAGGGAAATTGGTGCGCAATATTGTTTTCTTTTTTCAAGATATTTACGTCATCGTCTGGACAAACGTATTGCTTTCCACCGTGAATAAGATATGAATATGACATTCTGAAAGTTTGTAACGTTTTCTGTGTTCAGGGTTGTCCAGTATTCATACCTTCATGTCTCTACGTTTCACTTCACATTGGTCCCTGTATACAGGCAGATTAACTGAAATGGTCGGTGTAGTTACTGGCTCTAGAGCGTCGTGTTCTGGACGTTTCCGTTAAGTTGTGGATCTGGAACTGATGCCACCCTGTTTGTTTTGTATTTTCTTCCGAAAAAAATTTGCGACACTGCAATAGACAGGTGATAGACGTTCCCACATGTTCTTATAATTTATCATTCATTCATTCAACTATGTAGCCCTTGCGTATGAAAACGGAATTCATATTGGATCTAATGTTTTCTGAAATGTACAGTTTAATGCTCTGGTGCTGTTAGACCTGACAGCTTGTGAGATTGTGTACGAGGTTACCCAAGTTTCGGTTGAAACTACCGCGTCTATCTTCTACCACAAATATAGGACTTCCATAAAATTCTACGAATTTTGTGCCTAACTTCTAAAGAAGGCCTCTTCTCGATAGAGTCAGTAAGTTTCGAGCCTACCAATGTGACGTCATTTGAAAGTGTAATGCACTTTGAAGTTTAGCAAAACTTTATACATCCTTGTTTAGCGGAATGTTTTATATCTTGCCCCCTTCGGATGACTTTTGAAAGTACTTTCGATATTCTGTTGGTATGACTGTAACGGGCTGGCACAGCGTCAGTGCCTGTGAAATATGGAGCACGATTCGAAACCTGCCCGCACGCACGCACGCGAACACTGACGAACATTAAATGTAGATTAATATTTGCGATGTTCCGCAACCCCATCGTAAATCTGCTGGGGAACAACGTGCTTGATAAATAAAGCTGATTACAGTGTATTCAGATTGGATTTTTCTTTTTTTCACGAGATTCATGCTGAAGGTAGAGAAAAATTAATGGAACTATTGATAATACTTGTTACTGTTCAACTGGCGAACTGTATTCGCTCCGTGTAATTTTGGAGACAAGGAAGAAGAAGAGAGGAGGTCAAAGAGAGGGAGCTCTTGGTACAAAGGCATACTACGCAAACCAAAAGTTTTTCAAAAGTAGATTAGTCACTAAGTGCCCGAAATTAAAATTATACAGAACTGTCATAAGACCAATAGTGACATGTGCCTCAGAAACATGGGTGCTGAAAAACCACATTTCATAAATTGCTGGTCTTTGAGGGGAAAATTTTAAGAAGAACATTTGCGCCTACGAAAGAAAATCAAATATGGACGATTAAAACTAACGAAAAATGAGATAAAATGATAAAACATAAAATATAGTTAATTATATTAAGCTCAAAGACTAAGCTGGTTTGGTCACGTACGGAGAATGCCAGATACCAGAAGTCAAGAAGATATTTAAATGGAATCCTCTAACTAAAAGATCACAAGGAAAACCCAAGTACCGATGGGAGGATTACGTCAAACAGGACATTTGCCAAATGAAGTTTAAAAATTGGATAACCTGCGTCCAGGATCGAGGGAAATGGAAAGATGTCGTTGAGAAGGCCATAACTTTCAACCACTAAAGGAAGTTCATTGCCTGAAGAAGAAGAAGAAGAAGAAGAAGAAGAAGAAGATGTGTGTGTCCTCCGTTATATCGGCAAGATACAATTGAGGCAAGTTTTATCATTAGAGGAATACTGCGAAAGAAGGAAATGGGCCATCCGCAGTTGATACTGTTAGGTTATGTCAGTGCAGGGCTTCGGTGGGAAAACCCGAAGCAAAGACTGGGAAGACCTAAACGAAGATGACAGTGTAATATTAAAATAGATCTGAAAGGCATAGGATCGTACATTGCGGGCTGTATTTATTGGACTGAGGGTAGGGACATGTGACCGGCTGTTGTGAATGTGAACCATCGGGTTCCATAAAATCCGGAAAATATATTGGCTGGCTGAGGGACTGTTAGTTTCTGTAGAATGGCTGTTATTGTGTTCCTATTGCAGTCTTAACTGTTTGGATTTTATACCCGCATAGGACAGTTTTCTGCGCCGTACGAACCGAGTTTTAAATATAATTGGCGTTACTCTTGGTCCATAAGAGAAACCACGTACAGGAGTGTTGTTATGAACTTAAGAACGTAGACTTCGAGGAATAGAGGTGGTTAGTGCGGCTGGGACTCTCGTTGGCATCATGTCGAGCCTTGTTATTGACGGTGTTGAATGAACCTTGGGGTATCCTTGACAAATGTTCAGTCACTTGTTACAAAAAGGGGCAGCCGTCAGGGACAGGTCACTGAGGAACATCCTTAAATGGAACATCTTGAACGTGGATGGGGAAGTGAACGCAGAGAGGTATATTTCATTTCTCGGCTTTAGGTGAAGATTAGGCTCCTTGCGTTCTACTCTAGTGGGATAGTCCGCGGTACCTCTCAGGTGCGAAGGGTACAGTATCCTTGTTTGCGAACCCGAGATCTTTGGTACATAGTTACCAACATTCCGGAGGAACCAGCTCCTTCAGTCTTCTACTGAATGTGTAGGCAGATTGTCATCCGAAACGTCTGTATCCTTATACCAAATTACACGACGTCATATCCAGCCATACAGTGCTATCCACATTCACCTCCTTCAGAACTATAACCTTGTAACTGGATAGTAGCGCGGATGGCACCCACATTTAAATTCCCAGAGACCCGGCTGTAGCTAATGTCTTACTCTTTGAGCTATTACAACTACTGTTGCTAGTTATGTCCCTAATCGATCAGTTGACCAGATAATGTGAGTCCGGCAGGTGTGTGTTCTGTTTGTAATTTAATCATACAGCGATTAATTCAGCTTACAGTTACTCCAGTTAATCCACCAATAAATAAGTAAACAGAATGTTCATTCAAGGCCTGTGTGGCTTATCAACAGTCATCCGGTTGGTTGTATAGCCAGCGCACTGTTTACTTCTCCATTGTTTTTCTTATTTGGTTACGGCAGTCACAAAGCAGAAACTTTCTGTCTCTGCGAGTAAAATGACCTACTACTACTACTATTACTAGTTCTACTACTACCAATACTACTACCACCACCACTACTAAAAACTACTACTACTACCACCACAACCACCACCACCACTACTACTACTTCTACTACTACTATCACTACTACTACCAACACTACTAGTAGTAGTATTATTATTACTACTAGTACTACTACCAATACCACTACCACCACCACCAATACTACTACTACCAATACTACTAGTACAACAACAACAACTACTACTACTACTACTACTTCTAGTACTAGTACTACCACCACCACTACTACTACTACTACCACCACCTATACTACTACTACTGCTAATACTGCTATTACTACTGCTAATACTACTAATATTACTACTGCTAGTACTACTACTTATTCTTCATCTGGGTTCGTACCTTACATATCTGTTCGGACAAAGATCATGGTTCTATGTTTTAAGATGCCATTTCTTATTTATTTCTTAAGCAGATTGCGGGTCTGTCGAGAAAATTCAAGTTTAATTAAAATCCGACAAGAATAACGGCTACTGTACCTGCGGACGGATGTACAGTTATGGTCATGTCTGTCAGAATTCTTCTTAGAACGATGTTTCAGACAAACGTTGTATAGACAAGCAAGTCACATGTTACATGCAGTAGCTTTTTTTTTTACCAAAATCATGTCATTTATGAGATAATGTGGAAAAATTGGGAACGGCCAGACAGGCCACAGATGACAATAAAATACGGCGCTTGCGCATTGCGTACTGGATACCTAACTCTACAAACACATACTGAGAATACGTAATAATAGTTGCTTTTCCATTGAAACAATGGTTCCACGAACGCGCCTCAATATTACGCTATACATACATTGCCTGCTCTGTTTTTAACTCTTGGCAGCCAACTCACACAAAATATGTAGCATGTCACTGTTTCTCTTGCAGCTGAAAAAGTAGTTATTCCTGCCGTAATAGTCTGTGGAGAAGCTGAAAATCGTTTATTGAACCAGATGGGTCTATAGTGCACCTTTAGATCTGTTTCTTCCGTATACACCTCAGTATTATCCTTTAATCTCTGCTTAGGATGCTAATATTCTTTTGATTTAAATATGTCTAACTCTACAACCATCTTCTGCTTCTTTTTATAAGTAGTTGCTCTTACACATTACGGCAGAATAGCAAGTATTTGCTTTTTACAATTGTAATGATCACACAAAGCATCTGTATACAAAATACTCTTATAGCAAAGCCAACCAGATGCACTAATTTCTAAAATTTATTTTTCGAATTAAACTCTACATGTTTCTCTGTCCATCATCAGGAGTCTAGCACTGTACACAAAACAATAGTATATGTCATACAGGTTTGCTGACAGATTGCTAGCAAACAGTCAGCATAATCTGTATGACATATACCATTGCCTTGAATGTCAAAATGTATACAAAATGTTTGTACATTTCAGGTGTTTTAATAAAAATGAGGCATTTTATACATCAATAACTGTGTTCTACAGGATTAAGTAAAATGGGTGACACTGCAGGTTTGCCTAATTATTATTCTTGTTTGACTTGAATAAACTCGCACACCGCAATGAGCTCACTTTTCTTCATGACTTCAACGTCTATGCTGACGTTAAAGTAAACACGACCATTGAACAAGGTTTTGCATGGGAGATAATGGCTGCCTGACTATCAAACCCGAATGTTCAATAGGCCTGCGCCTGTTAATGGTCGCCGCTAGACTGGGTCGTGAGTGAACCGGTACAGTACATTTGATATTATTCAATATTTGGAGCGCGGTCAAAGTCCATGGTTGATGAATCATTCCAAATTTGATAGAGCACAATCTTGATCCGGCTGAGCGGTACAGTAAGTTCAAAAGCGTCACATCTCCATAACATTTATTCTAGTTTTGACGTTTTGCTGACCGTGCATCTCAGTATATTTATCTCAGTAATTAACCAACTTGATGCACAAAATTTTTGTTTTACAATAAGTTTATTTCATGCCTCTACATGTTTCGAGCACAT
>Ga0123354_10015662_pt1 | contig 11858 bp, 3 predicted proteins | sample TergutLab28metaG_2_FD_97872 | JGI IMG/M metagenome (GOLD analysis project Ga0123354, IMG submission 97872) | Labiotermes labralis P4 segment gut microbial communities from Petit-Saut dam, French Guiana - Lab288 P4 | ecosystem: Host-associated > Arthropoda: Insects > Digestive system > Gut ... | reverse complement strand
TTTTAATTTTAGCACATCCTGTATATAAAATGTGAATAATACAGGAACCAAATACGTTAGAATTATGAAACAAACTGCATTTTGAAGAGAAAAAAACGGACAGTATACACCATGTTTAAAATACTCGGTACCTATATTTGTTGAGTAAATATATAAAATGCAACTTTGGAGGTTAGCGGTGCGGTACGACCACTATAGTTGACGTTAGGCGTCCAAAGGTTAAACACGCGCATTAAGTGTTATAATATTTATGAAATTTTAGAAGGCTAAGATCAGCAATTTTTTAAGCACTTTTTTCTTTTCGTGACCTATATGTATTTTATTCGTTCATTCTTTTGTTGATTTCTTCATGTGTATATTTAGGTCTGTGCATGGGTTGTTTAAAGACATGATCTTACATGAGATTTAAGTGTCTGACGCCGGTGAGATTATTATCACCTCCTGAGGTGTGACCCCTTGTGTTTAGCAGGTAAATACTGGCATTTCGGTAAATTACTGAGGTTGAAATTTATTTACTTTTTTGGAGATGAAGCATTTAGATCCTGAGTAACTTGGCTACCTATATGCTACACATCTCGTCACATCCCAGAAGACAATAGGTGGTTCTTGATTATTTAAATCTTTATTAAATAAAGTAACAGCCGTTGTACAGGTCAATAAAGATTATTCAAACAAAGTACACATCACATTAAATAAAGTCATACGCTTTACGTATTTCGCCGCCTCTAATGATAGGTCCATAAGCCCTTCCAGAACGTGTTTTCCACAGAGTGCACTCCAGAGCTCCCTGTTTCAAGTTCCCTTACTATTACTATTTTATCACATCATTTAGCAGTTGCTTACGTCTTCTCCCTCATCTTCCCCTACTTTCTTTCTTTCGATAATTTGTTATACAAGGCAATTCCTACGCAAGATGTAAAAAAATACGGTTAGCCTTCCTTCGTTTCACTGTATGCATAATGTTTCTTTCTTCTTGAATCTATGTAACATATCTTTATCTTCAGGTTTGTCTTAATCTCGAAAGACACATACAATTTTTTTCTTACGATATGAATTATTTTACAATTTTTGTGAAAATAAGAATATGAAACAAATGTAAAGGTAGTTGAGTCTCTTATTTCCTTTCACAATCAGCTTCATAGGTGAACAATTATATTGCTAACATATCTAGTTTATCTTCAAATTATATGGATGTAAAGCATTAAACAGTCAGAAGAATGTGACTAGATTAGTTTCAGTATTTATGAAAATGAAAAGCGTCCCGTTAAATGCCATGCAAACTCACAGGAATGGTAGGGGTATAGATCTATCCTTACTCCGCCCCAGCGCTAGAAGGGGTGGGTGGTCAGCGCCACAACCCGGCCGCTTTAACGTAGTTGAAAGAGACGCGTTACCCATTGTACAGGAGACTGTGTATTTGTGGGGAACCAATGCAAAAGGAACCACTTACGTGATGAATCAAAGAATAGCCTCGACAAATAAAGAATAGGGGTGGAATATTGAAAGAAGAAATACAAAGACCCAATATATTTTGATTGGATAACATTCTTATATGGAACATTGCTACGTGTAATATTGTAAAAGAACCGTCTTATACCGTAATATGAACTTCTTATTACTGTAAGATATTCAGACAGTTGTTCTTTATTATTTTGTGACAAAATACAATGAAACTGGAGGACATTGTAGCGGTATATTGTATGGTTGTTAACTACGTTCGTTAACTGAACAAAATTATTCTTTAAAATATCTTGCACCTTTCAATCTCTGTAGGTGCATTTGAGTTCCGCTGTCGGATGCTGAATCAAATAACAGATAGGGCAACTTACATTTGCTGTGTGTGACAGCGTGTTGTACCTTATCTTCTTTCATTAAAATCTGATATTTGTGACCAGTGGCTTGTGTTGAGCTATTACATTAGACTGAACAAAAAGCCAGTCTCCAATTAAACCTAAAGTTCATACGTTTCAGCCTCCTAAGTCAGCAGTTCTTAAGTACTAACACTTCATTAAGAAGATCTATTTCTCTTAAAGGCTAAAATCAGAAAAGAGGGGAACTTAATCTTACTCATATTGCGAGGAATTTTCTGTTACAAAAGTATGCACAGTTGACAATAACTTTGATTTATTACTTCCATTTTAATAAATTGATAAATTACATTAAGAGGCTTTTGTTTGACCAGATATTTTGGCATCTTTGGCATATTACATTTCTTAATGTGACTGTCATCTGTAGGAGAAAGGGTGGAAAAAACTTAACTGCAAATTTCTATTATTCTCTCCTCATATTGAAACCCTCTTTTCCTACCAATTTCCATTTCTCCTGTACCGCTTTGCTCTGATGCTGTCTCTTTTCCTCATTGATTTTCATACCGTTTGGTCTCTTCCATTTATCTTATTTTCTGGCTCGCTTTTCTCCGTCTTCTGGTGCGACGCCAAGACAAGCGTAAACTCGAACCTGACACCGCAACTTGTAGTTTATCTTGTCACAAGAGACAAATTCCTCCTCTAGCTAGCCACCTAATCCGTAACCTTCTGCTTCTCATTTCGTTGCAAATTGCGAGATTTGAATTTCTTGTCGCTAATGAAAGTACACGTGCAGAATTTTGAATTATATTGGCATGTTATAGTATCGGAATACTGTCTCACTGTGTTTGTGTCATTTCCAATCATACAGAATGCACTACGGTGTTTTCAAAGTCATGGTCTATTCTTATGGCTCTGAATTGAATTCCGTCTATTGAATTTGCTTTAGTTTAAGGTGGACGGATGACAAACTATACATGTGAGCCTTAAGAAACAAACAGAATCTGCTACAGATATGAACATCTGGCTGGTGAAATAATATACGAACGTATGTAAAGATACATGCGTGCATACATTCACACACACAGATATACATACATACGCACATATATATACATCCGTAAGTACCGAAACTCTTAACTTTGCAAGAACAAGTAGGTTGATACAGCTATTATATTTAGACTTCCCATTCTTCTGTTCATTATCCGAATCTTGCATTAATTTTGTCGCAGTTTCTTCAGTTTCTTAAGTTTCAGGTCGTTAACATTCTTGAGCAACTTTACTTGTCGTATGACGTTGCGTAGCGTCTGTAGTTGAAAAGATTCACTGAATATTGCAGGAACTAATGAAAATATTTTATCTCATGTTTCGTCTGTCTACGATACGGGAAACCTAAAAGTATTAAATTTAAAATTTAATTTCAAGTTCTTCTCTTATGCACTTCACGATTCTGCATTGGTTACAAAGAATAAGAATATTTTACACAGAAAATTTGGAATAATTCTTCCTAATATTGCTTCTAAGAAACTTTGCACAGAGGTCGTATTTGAATTAACTACCAACTTTCATTCTCACTACTGTGAAATTTTTAAAAATTGTGCTAAATTTAGAACGTCGTATATTTAAAAAAATCAATTTCCTGCAGAATCTGCTCCAAGTCAAAACGAATATTTATTGGAAAATAATCGCTGGGTTCAGCCATTTCTACGGGTAATGTGTCACTATTCAAGTCCTTATGACAACCGTAATAATCTAAAATCCTTAATTAAAATTAAACATATATACAGCCTTATCTAATATTTTATTTCTAAAAACTCCAAATAGACAAAAATGTTGAGATTTTATATATAAGAGGTATATGCCTGCTCAGTTGTTCCGCGATATTTATACAAGAATAACATTGGTCCTTCAATGGGACAGTATGTAGCCTACTGAATGTTTTCACGAAAAGCAATTTTATTTAGCAGAGATGTAGATAATTTAGTATTAGTTTCTAATTGAAATGTCCCTACCCCTAAAATTAGTTATTCTAATTAAAATATGTGAACAGAACAGGCAATGTAATGTCGATGTAAATAAGCGTTTTTCTGACGGAGTTCTTATTTGGAACAACCTGAAATAAAATTACTTTCTAGACTGTTTTGAAATTTTCTTGAGAATATACGTTTAACAGATTAAAAACCATTAGGGTCTGGATTTGAATTGTAGAGGACAGCTTCGTGTCAGTGTTAAAGACGTTAATTTGCTGGATATAAAGGTCGTAAATCGGATGGCACAAGTTCTTTTAGTCGCTAGTAAGGAGGTCAGTGCGGTACCAAATGCAGCTTCAGCAGCACGCAAGAAAAGTCATATATAACAGCATAAAAAAAACCTGTGAAATTTTAAGTTCATGTATTTTAAAATTACATCCTAGAACGTCACTCATGAATAAGTCACTAAAAGATTAAAATCAGAGAAGAATGTTTTGAATCAAGAAGGAATACGTGAAAGAATTTTGGATAAAGTTGCGTAGTTACGAGTTTCATAATGTATCAAGTTTACAAAATATTAAATCTTGGAGGTTGGTCAGATTAAGACTTTTAAGAAGGAGGTAGATTTTAACACACATAAAACATTTATGAAGTGGGTACAAAATCTGGGTCGAAATCCTGAATAAAAAGGTACATTAGGAGACACATGCCTAGAGGGCAGGATAATAATAAGGCCTAGGAAGGAAAGAGGAGATAATACACAAAACGCAGATCTGAAATGTTTAAAAACTTTTAGTAAAATTGTGAAAAAGTAGCATCGGATATGTAGGCTTAGGAGGAAGGATAATAAGTAAATATTAAACAAATGTTGTGTTCGGATTTGGATAAGATTGATCTGGCTCAGGAGTGGGCCGGTGGCGAGATATTCTGGTCACAGCAATGAAGTTGTCAGTGAAAAAGTGGCCGAGTGAAGAACTACTGGTTGCGCAAGAAGATTTGTGCTCTAGGGAGCGTTGAATAATTTCTTTGGTACCACGTAAACTTGTTATATGACTGACTTTTCCTTAATGGCAAATGAGGAAGGGAGTTGCCTAAATTCTTGGTGTTTTCTAGCGTCGGTATTTCCTCGAAGCCGATTTCACGATCCATAGAGCCGCAGCGACCCCACCCTACGTCTGTGGGTTTAAGGTGACTAAGAAATGCCATCACGACCGTTCTTGGTGCTGATATGCAAATTAATCACATTTGATAGAACTTTCTTACACCGGCTTTTTTTGTTATCGCAAAGACCTTCATTTTCACAAATCTTATTAGGAAGTGAAGCGAATTAAACACGATGAATAATAAAGAAGTTAGTCATTTTTACCAGTGTATGCATGTGTCAGCCACATACAAAAATATGTTTTATGTTTGTCAAATATAAATTTGGTCAACAGTGTGATCCGATTGAATTAAACATACTTCTAACAACATAGTGCACAAGCAATAAACGAATAGAAAGGGTTACAACCAAAAAAAAAGGTAACACTGTAGATTCTTTACTGATCGCAAAAAAAACAAGAACATAACAGAAACTGCACATATTTCTTAGCAAGCGTTTTATAGGAATATGTTACATTTAGGTCAAAAATTTCTTATCTAAAATTCAACGTTATTTGGCTGATGTGAAAACTCGGATAGGGCTTGGTTTCACTGATATATTTAAAAGGATAACCAACAACTTTTAACACAAGTAATCCTATGACCATTTTTTCGAGTAATTTTAGATGTTTATATCTTATTATTTTGTAATCAGTAATAAGAGATATAAGGAATTGCTCTCATAATAATTAATATGAAACTTTCCACTGAATATTTTATATTAATAGTGAATTATACAGTGAGTTTAAAATATCATAGTATATTCATGACCTGTATTGTTGTGTGTGACTGAAACGTATATTAGTATTTAGGAAATACACCATGATACAGAAGCGTGGATGTACAGCACTGCGCAAAAATTGCTTCTTATTTTTTGGCAGACTAAAATAAGGAATGGTGGAGGTGAAAGATATAATTTTATTTTCATAAAAAGAGTGGCCAAAAGTTGGCGAAAATGAAACCTTTCCAACCTCACATTTGTTGGTTTTATTTAGTATTTTCATAGCACAGAATTTAAAAACGTTGCTATTGTGAGTGTTTCTATTCTGATACGCAAACTTCTGCCAGGCGGTACGAATGTTTTCAACTTTTCGCATTCCTTTTTATTCTTTACTCATCTCCCTGCAACTAACTGCTTTCATAGGCATTCTATTTTGCTGAACACAGTCATTCAGGTTTAGCAATGCAGAAAATCTTATTGCGGACTCTCTCTTTCACCTGATTCCAGTGATCGATCGGCCTAAGTCATAAGTATGCGACACCATCTTGCTGGGACTGCCGATTTGAATCCCGCCGGAAGCATGGTAGTTTTTCGGTTGTGAATGTTGTGTGTTGTACTGAGAGGACTCTGCGACGGATCGATCCACATCCAGGGAAGTCCTACCTAGCGTTTGTGATACTGAGTTTGATAAAGTGTCAAAATGACCCACTATACCTACGGTGAGTACGTAGAAGAGGCTGGAATAAGAAAATTTGCCTGTGTCAGCAATTGGTAATTAGTAATTACTATCAGAAACTGGAGATGAGTACAGACATTACCTTTAACCCCTTAAAGGTAATTCCGTACACGAATTTTCTAACACTACCAACGTCTGAATAATGCTTGGCACTGTAGTTACTTATATATTCGCATGGAACACCAATTATTTCCTTAACGGTGACATAGGTACTTGGTCGCGGTGTCCTCCGCCAATAGATTATTGTTTACCGCCTTTAACTATCAGCGACGTTACTCCACATCTCCTAACGGGGATTTATAATGATGTCTGCGGTCAGTATAAAGCAATCCATTGCGAAAGAACCTACAAGAGATCTTAGTATTCTGTTCGTTTCGGGCTACTAGCGCCGTCGTGTCAGCTGGGACCTTATCTAGGCTATTGTGCTTGCAAAAGCATTAGTAGGTTGTGTGAGGAAAAGATTGAGTGTATATATGTATATGAATGTATGTATGTATTATGTATGTATGTATGTACGTATGCATGTATGTATATATGTAGGTATGTATGTATGTAAGTATGTATGTGTGTATGTGTGTATGTATGTATGTATGTACATATGTATGTACGTATGTATGTATGTATGTATATAATATACATATACAGATATATAAACATCTCTTTGTATGTGTGTAAATTAGGTGCCCGTCAACCTTCCAGCATTCTCGACACAGGTTTTCTTGACTTTCCTCGGAAATGGTTCTCAATGTCCATTTTGGTACACAGTCTTCCGATTTAATTAAATTCATCAAAATTAATCCCCCTAGTCTAAAGACAACAAATTATCTTTAAAATTTAAGTGTTTTAGTACCACCCAGCCAATCAAAATTACCCGGACCTTGCCAAAACTTCTCACCATTATGATGTCCTTGTTTTCAAGCTACTCCTTTCAAAGGACGAGTGGGCAAGCACTGAGAACCTTCTAACAAGTTTCTGCACACAACACAACCCGAAATAAATTCTGTCTCAATTCTCCACGTCCTTACGCCTCCTGTACTCTTCTACTAGTAACGCCGTTTATCAGTATTTTTCACCCTCTTTTGGGGTTTTAGAGGGTTATCTAAACAAAGTTAATTTTCCTTATAAACTCTCTATTCTTCTTCGAAAATTACTGTCTTCCATTACGTGATAACAAGTAGACCGTTTGAAATTTACCAGCGTTTCTAAAGAATTCTATGTCCCAAACTTCGTGATAGACAGATGGCAGAGTTTACTCATGAGTACTGGTGATTTTCAACTTGCTGTATGTTGATATAGCATTTTTAACTCAGAGTTATTCGTAAAACCTCACCCTCACTTTTCTTACACCTTACGCGTTTAGAGCTAGGCTCGTGTAATGTAAGAATACGTAGACCTGCACTAGTTGTAATTTTGCCTAGTAAAATTCGTGCATGTTTCCATCAGTTAAAATTTGTTATATATTTTTTTTCCATATAAAGTTACTTTGTATGATGTAAATCAGTCTTACCTCTGTCTAGATATGACAAACGTTCAATCGTCGCACTTCTGTAAGTCCTTCTCGACCAAGTATTTTATTATTCGTGCCTGCTGTGTGTGATATAGGTGTATCGAATGAAAAGTTCTGCAGCTAGTTTCCTGTAATTGCGCCAGTGTACCTCTTTTCCTTTCAGCCATAGCAGAAAGTCAAGAAATCTAAGAAATCTAATTCTCACGCCTTTCCGGATTCTCACAAAGGGAACAGAAGCGCCTCTCTTAGCGTGCCACTTTCTGTGATTTCTTTTGAGTTCGTCCCTCCTCGTTCTGTTTGAAAAAAAAACAATCACCAAGGCGCGTGCGGCTGCTGGTTGATGCAATTCAAACGTGTTACTTCGTTCTGTTACTCTTTATCTGTTTTCAATTCAAAGGAGATATTTTCTGAGGACGACAGAACTTTATTTCAGCACCTGTCATTTCTAGAACAGCACTTTTACACTTCAGGCTTCTTGTGGGCTATAGCCTGATTGCTGTTTCGTTTAAGATGTGAAGCTTTTCGTTTCCTACATGGCTCACAAAATGAAACACAAGGAAAATCGAAGTGGTCACATTTTTGTGATTGCTACGAGGTGTTGGTTTTCTTTATTTCTTTTAACATTTATAAATCAATTTTTCGTTGTTTTACTGAAATTTTATAACATAAGAGATTATATCGCTCTGTATTGTGGGAATAAGTCTTAGAAACTGACTATTAAACTCTTGGCACATGTTCCTTAAGGTACGGCTCTTGTGTCTGTGCAGTTAGCTTGAAATTTAAATGCTACCTTCTTAGAATAAGAACTGTGAAATGATACGCTTGCAAAGCACCTGTGTTTCAAGTTCAAGACATGAATTAACTAATCAAATATGTAACTGCGTGGGTAGAGGATTATCTCAAGACGCTTTGAGTTGCTCAGTTGATCAAGAACTTTCAAGCATTTTGTACAAATCGAAGGTTAATTGCCAAGTTTAAAAGAGCTCACCCAGCGATATGAATCAAATCTTCACATCCGCTTTATTTAGTAAGAATTTTAAAGCAGCCTCTCATCAGTCCTTACACCACCACAGTATTTGCGTCCTTTCAGGTTTTCCTATTAACTTTTTGTTAACATTCACTGTGTTGAGAGCGTCAAAAACTTGTTTGTTTATTTCACCTCTCGTTAGATTATGGCTAGTTAGGTGAAGTGCAATGTCTGTTTTTTTTTAATTATTGGAAAAAAGTATACTAAAATTTATGGGATGAATTTATATTTTATTTACTTCCATTTATTTCCTTTATCATGGAGTTTGGGAGTTAGTGTTTATATATGTGATTCCACGAAGATTCTTAGCTAAGAAAGTGCAGAAGCCTCAAAAACTATTTTTGTACTGTTTATTAAGATGTTTTAATTAAGTTGTTTTAAAATTATTTGTTCTCTGACAGGAACCACATTCCTACAGTGTTTCCTATCATTAACGTTTAGACGCCTAACATCAACTATAGTTGACATACCGCACCGCTAACCTCTAAAGTTGCATTTTATATATTTATTCAACAAATATAGGTACCGAATATTTTTAACACGGTATATACTCTCCGTTTTTTTTTCAAAATGCAGTTTGTTTCATAGTTCTAACGTATTTGATTCCTGTATTATTCACATTTTATATACAGGGTGTGTTAAAATTAAAAAAATAATTCCGGCGCCAAAAGGGTAATAAGATTAAATATTACTTTTATATTAGTTTAGTCAGTTGTTGGTGGGAGCTGCGGAGGAGAAATAGCAGACTATACTAAGCGAAAGGCTCGGGGTTATTGTACATGTTCCGGTGCAAATTATCGTTGCGGCTGAAAGGTTGACTTGGGATCAACACGTCATCCTGATATGAAGGAGAGTTGTGGTAGCAGTATATAGTTAGGGGTGGCAACAAGCTATGACTGGAATGGGAAGTGGCTGCTGGAGTGAAACACCGCAAGTAAACTTTGTCCACGTGACCAAAATATTGAACAAAAAAAATATTGTATGAATTTCCCCTGGTCTTAACGGAACTGCACTTTTCTTCACTGAGACATCGACACTTTGTGTTGCTGAAATGCATTTTTTTGGAAGCGATTATAAAATTTCATGACCCAAAGCAAACGCTGGATAGTTAAATTTTGATATCGTTTCCTGTACGAATGTAATAATGAATGACGTTTCTGCAGCAGAATGGTAGAGACGTTTAATATAAGTGCATTTAATGTCTCATTTTCTGAAGTGTTTTATGACTGTACATATTATGTGCCAGGGAAAAAAAAAAGAATTCTATTGGTAATTAATAATTTTTAACTCTCATCTGTGCTAGAGAGTATGAATGTGCGGAGCTATATCTCCATTCTTCGCATGCCTGACGATTCATCACAAGTATTTTTTGGTCTCTACACAACAAAAAGCTGAAATTGTGAGATGTTATCTGTCACGCAATGGAACAACAGAGATCGGGGTTGGCCTATTCAATAGAATACTTATACCCAAAACAGGGCTTCGAAAATTGTTAGTACAGCAATAAAATTAACAAGGGGGATTGCTTGGTTAGAACTAGTAACACGAGTAGGTGATCTGAGAAACGCGTACAAAACGATAGTAGGAAAACCTAAACAATAGATAGCATTTTAGTGAATAATAAATACATTTAGATCGTACTGAATCACTTGTACCCTTCTCAACTTAAACCTCATTCTACACACAATAATATATGTAGGGTAAATTGGGACATGTGTTGGGAGCAAAATTATAGTTTATTTCGAAATGTTACAATTAAGTATGCTATATTTATCTGCCGGCCAACTAGGGCAGCTCCAGTTTGTAGGCTATTCTAATTTGAAATTCAACACGGTACTGTTTTTCGTTACATATTAAAAATAAAATATATAAAGTTTTAAACCTGTTCATTTCTCCTCTAATTTCTTGTTATATTTTTAACTAGATTTTTCCGCTCTCGTAATTTTTCCAGAAGACAATAACATTAAATTGAAAATAGAAATTCTAGTTTTGAGCGAAATTGATGTTGTCCGTAAATGTGTGAACTATCATATATATAGAAAGACAAGAGTGTACATTGATATGTAAATTGTAATGTTTTGTGCATCTTCTATATCTTTTAAAGCTTTCAGCAACATATTTTTGTAGTCTAAATGTAGGAAGTAGCGATGATTGTCAGTTGCTGAGGAACCAAATTCTTCTAGTGTGGAGGGGAAAAGACAGGAGATTCAATAGCGCAACGAATGACAAGCAATATCAGAATTCGATGGAGGTACGAGACAGCAACAGTGTAGCCTGTTTAGGGATGCTGTTCAGGTGTAAATGATTAGTTACTGTCACTCTATAGGCAATTTCGAAGGATACTGATCGAATCCCTGAGTAAAACACGAGTTCATTAAGATTCAATTCGTAATATTTCCTTTCTATATTGCGAAATGACAAATGAAGTTGTGATGTTTCCTATATGAAATAAGAGATTTATCCACGTACGGAAAATAATCCTGTTGAGCAGAAAATTTACACACGTAGTTCACGAAGGGTAATGGAAGATGAATCTTAAAGCTTAATTTTTTCCTGAGAAGTTATTCTATCCTGCAGGTTTGTTGCTATCATGCCATATTTAATCACGTGCACTGCGAGTTGAGGAGTAATATTTTGTAAAAGGAAATAAATTCCACCAACACATTTATATAATATATTGAATGGTTTTTCAGCAACTGATGTTTCATTGGTCACATGTTTCGACTGAGATAGGCCATCTTCAGGCCTTCTGTTGTCATAAATGTGAGAATGTGCAACTGAAACACGTGTGTGTGTGTACAGCTGCTAATACACAGTGTCATTGAATGAGGTGTATGTTAGTAATCATTTTTATTTTGGTCTTCGATTATAAAAGTGGGGCACAGTGCTTAAAATGTCAAGTACTTTTAATATAATATAATATAATATAATATAATATAATATAATATAATA
>Ga0123354_10015661_pt1 | contig 11858 bp, 8 predicted proteins | sample TergutLab28metaG_2_FD_97872 | JGI IMG/M metagenome (GOLD analysis project Ga0123354, IMG submission 97872) | Labiotermes labralis P4 segment gut microbial communities from Petit-Saut dam, French Guiana - Lab288 P4 | ecosystem: Host-associated > Arthropoda: Insects > Digestive system > Gut ... | reverse complement strand
TTATTATTATTATCATCATCATCATCTCCTTTATGCAGGGTATTTATACTTATATTCCTGAGACAAACTATGTCCCTAGAGAATACAGTGTTGCAGCTATTCTGTTGTTACTATTCATGGTGCTTATATAGTTAGTTCCAGTGTTGAATCTACGATTGTACTTTTACATTAGTACTTTCCGAAGTATGTGTGCAGTGCTCAATATGGCTGTTTTCTGGAGCTCCTTAACTTCATGATTTCCTGGTATGTTGCTCACGTATTTTCTAAATGACTTTTAAAAAATCCCAGTCGCCCCTATTATAATAGGGGCGACTGGGATTTTTTACAGTCCACATGTGCTGTATTTATATTGTAAGGCACTTATATTTTAGAATGTTCTCGGATTATTATTATTACTATTACAGCGATAGGCCAATTGGCCTATTCCGATGTCCTACAAAACCTACCAAGACATCTAAATCTCGGTTCTTATTTTATTTACATAAGCCTTACGCTCCTAACAGACCAAGTAAACAAATAATTAAGCAGTATAATTAGAATGACAGCAGTGATGAAAATATAAACATACATGCAACAGGCGGGATTCTAGTCCGAGACTAACTGATCCGGTGTCGGGTGGCAAGCGCCCTAATTTCCCTTTTCCCCATTTCTTTTTTACGTTCTCTAAAGCAAATTGGTTGCTGGCTCGTAAAAGAAATTTCTTGTTGGTCTTTATGGTAATAAGGTTCTCCTACAATAAATTATCACCATGAACATGTACAAGCACTTGTTTAAGACACTCAAGTGTCTCGGACCTTCCTACAGGCAAGTTCCAGACAAAATTAACATAACGCTAACACGTCACAGGTTTTATTGCTTTGTTTTGAGGCAGCTTTTCTTTCTATGGAAACTGGGGCTTATGGAGCTATCGAGACTCGTGTGTGTGTGTGTGTGTGTGTGTGTTTCTCATTAACAACTAACTGATCAAACGGGCGGAATTTAATGAAACTTGGCAAGAACGCCATGACATCGTATGATACTCCACCTGCGTATTTGAACATCCCTAATCATCATCATCAATATTAATAATAATAATAATAATAACACAGCGGCCACGAGAGTATTGAAATGGAAGCGATATTAGACACTTGATGTAGAATTCAGATATCTGTACAACGACATATATAGAAACAAGTCAGGCAATGTACGTATAACGTAACATTGAGGCACGTTCGTGCAACCATTGATGCTGTGGAAAAGCAATAAGCATTAAACAACCTGAGTGTGTATTTGAAGCCCTAGGTGTCCAGCATGCAATACGCATGCGCCATATTGTCATTTGTGGCCTGACCCGCTCTGCAATACTTTCCAAATTATCTCATAAACGGGACGATTTTCCAAAACAAGATATTGAATACAAAATGTGTGTTTTCATTTCCTCTACAACGTTTGTCTGAAAAATTTCTCATTCTAAGGAGAAATGAGCGAGAAATGATCAAAAATGTCAGGTGGTCATGTAATATACCCGTTATATTCTTGACCGATTTTAATGAAGCTCAATTATCTCGACAGTTTTTCGAAAACTACTCAAACATAGAACTTTATGAAAATCCGTAAAGAGGGAGCCGAGTTGTTTCATGGGGACAGACGGACGGACGAACAGACATGACGACACTAACAATCGCTTTTCGCAATTTTGCGAACGCGCGTAAAAAGTGCAACCTGCGTTGAAGGTCTTTTTATAAACTGTAAAATAACAAAAACGAAACCCCGCATATTTTATATCGACCGTTCCGTTCCACAGCAACAACCAATTGAGCATTTGAAACTAAGAAATATGCTCTTCATGTTGCTCTGCCGCTTTCTGTTGCTCTTTTGCTTTGTGTTTTTGTTGTGGTGACGTTCTTGTCTTCTTTACGTTGTGTGTTGTTTTTTATTTATATCATTTTTTCTCAATTATACACAGAATGGACAACCAAGATAGCAGCATGAACTGAGCCAAGTACTCTAATATATAACTGTTACTATCAGGCTCCTGTAAAGGATTCATAAAACGTTTTCTATATGGCAGACTTACATAATCAAGGACGTTTGCACTGAGGCTGATGGCAGACTTACATAATCAAGGACTTTTGCACTGAGGTTGATGGCAAACTTACATAATCAAGCACTTTTGCACTGAGGTTGATGGCAGACTTACATAATCAAGGACCTTTGCACTGAGGTTGATGGCAGACTTACATAATCAAGGACGTTTGCACTGAGGTTGATGGCAGATTTACGTAATCAAGGACTTTTGCACTCAGGTTGATGGAAGATTTACATAATCAAGGACTTTTGCACTGATGTTGATGGCAGACTTACATAATCAAGGACGTTTGCACTGAGGTTGATGGCAGGCTTACATAATCAAGGAATTTTGCACTGAGGTTGATGGCAGACTTACATAATCAAGGACTTTTGCACTGAGGTTGATGGCAGACTTACATAATCAAGGAATTTTGCACTGAGGTTGATGGCAGACTTACATAATCAAGGACTTTTGCACTGAGGTTGATGGCAGACTTACATAATCAAGTACTTTTGCACTGAGGTTGAGCGGAATTTGAGTTTTAAGTTCTGCAGTTCAGGATTCGTTCTTCTGGCACATAACGCTGCTGCGTCCATGGGTAAACGGATCCCAACGTTTCGACGCTAAGTATTGTTCTCACCCGATTACTAACTATGACAGCGGCATATCCTAGAAGAAAAGGTATCCTGCTGTGAAAACCTCAAAATTCTTTCAGTTCAGTTAGTTGGTGAGAATTCCGAGGAAATATAATTGCAGAGGTGACAACCGGTGTCGGAAAATAAACCCATTTCAGCTGCCACATTTAACAAGTTTTTTATTACTAATATTATTATTAGGTCATATTTAATTCAACTATATCTATCTATCTATTTGTCCGGTTTTTTAACAGCTGTCGCCGTCTTCCGGAAACCAAACGCCATTCCTCTCTGTTTCTCCACTGATCTGGTTCTAAATTTCTTGTTGTCATGGCTATTTGTACTCCTTCCATCCACGTTTTTCTTGGACGTCCTCTTTTCCTTCTCTCCCATGGTATTCAATCCATAATTAATTTCGGTATTCTTTCCTCTCGCATCCTTTTGACGTGGCCATACCATTATTTCATTAATTGATTAATTAATTCAACTATAAATAAGAAAATACCCATAATCCCACAAAATTTGAGACTATTAGGAAGAAGAATCATTGGACGCCTGCAACTACATACGATGAAACGACTATTTTCCATTCACAAAACATTTTGACAAATTAACACAAAACTTCCTATGGACAAATTAGTCCCTTGTTTAGGAAGCAAAGTCAGTAAAATGTGAAGTAGGGATATTAAACGTCTATTTAACGATAATTAATCAACAATAGGGCAATGCTGCGTCGAATGACAGGATGATTGTTTCAGTATTATTTCGAAAGACGTTGGGAGAAATCGGTCGTAACTTACTTTAATGTCATAATAGATGTAAGTAGAAAAACTGTGGAAAAACACAAAGAGTCAGAAAAACCAGCCTGTTTGTCAGGATTTGAGCCGAAAGCAGTGACAATGAGAATTTCGACTGTCAGTCCCTCAAATGTGCCAAGCCGAAGATCCTAACTGTACATGTGGCACTGATACGTTAACTTGGCTGTAGTTATCGCAATTAGGGATTACACAAACAAGAAGACCATTTATATAGAAACATGTAGGACTCTACAGAAATGACATATTCAAAAAGGCATAAATATTCTGTTCTGTTTCTGAGATTAGATTTACGAGTGGGGCGTTTCAATATGAAAATGAAAAGCATGCCAGTAATTATTCTACGACTCGCTGATTTAGAGCAAGCTGTCTTCCACGCACTCCCCAGCGTCCTTGGTAGGGCAGTATCTGCTGCCTCTGATCGCAGTCCGCTAAGCCGCGTCTGCACTGCGCCGCCTGGTCTGTCGGACGTCGTGAAGACGCGCGGTGCGATCTGTGCCATTCGTGCGTGTTTTATACCGCCTGACGCTGGTAACCATAAACGGATGGCGGCAAAGTTGAACGGAGTGGAGACGCGGCTTTTGATCACCTCCCACGGAACCGCAGCTACACCATCAAGGATCGCTTATACGTTTAGTCTTTTTGTATACGTCGTTTGTTAGTTCCTGGCCTGTAAAGAAGCTAGAGCAGTAACACGCGGTTGTGTAACCATCTACAATGCCGTCGAGACGTCGGGGAGAAGCCGATACAAATTACCGGGGCCCGGCGGTTCGGAAACGGGTCCCCGCGCCCGACTTGCATATGTTTTTTTGTCTTTCTCGGTGGTATCATTACTTGCCGATTGTACAAATTAACCCTTTCAGGCCAAGCCTAAGTCACTCAACAACACACAGACAGTCTTTGTTTAGTGTAAAGATGATTAGCCGGTCCACCCTTGCTGACGGGGGCCGAAATCGCTATCAGCGACTCTGTCCACCTAAGCCATGAACAGCTCGTAATGCTAATATATCACTTTCAAGACCAGGTACAGTACTGCCTGCATGTTGACGGTATCTCCACCAAAGTGTTGCTTCCCTTTTCATTCTGCCTTTGCACGCAGACAAATGCCAGGACTTAGCCTAAGTATCAAAGTCAGATGCCAAGAACTGGTATTTCGCGACCAGAAGACTGCGAGTAACGGTTCTGAGTATTCAGACCAGCAAAGCATCCCACATGCCTACCTTCTGTCGACTTGAAGGATATGGCGTTGAATCGCAATCGGAACGTTCCAGGTTCGAATCCACAGTGTTGCCATATGAAAGTTCGGACAAGAACTTCCACAACTGACAAAGCGACCGTTGACGAACTTTCCGGTGGTCACTTTCACTTCTGTCAGAGGAGCAGCAAATGTGTGGAGGTGTTGTCTCGGCTTTCGTACGGTTCTATGGTCCTTAATGATGATTGGTAGAAGTTGAAGTATTAATGGCCAACTATTCTTTTCCTTCTTCCTCCTCTTTTTGCTTCTCCTTCTCCTCGCCTTTTCGTTCTCATTCGCTATTTCTCTTCGTCCTAACTCATTCTTCTCCACTTCCTCGTTATTCTTCTCCTTCTCCTAGAGGTCGACGGACGTGAAGTTGTGTGTCTCTACAAAAACAGTATGGATTTCAGGTCAAGCGTTGTTCAATAAGATTACACATATGTAAAAGTGTCCTAAGATCTTAATTATTTATCAAATAATTCCGGCTATCAACTGAGAAATAATTCGTTTAGTCAGAATTATGCGGCGGACCAATATTAATTTGCAAATCAATTAATTTATTAATTTACGTGCTTCAAGCAGCACACGCTTCCGTTTCAGACATTAGCGTCCTCAGGGGTAGAGAACTGGCACAATACAATGACCTGCAGAGGCCCCACGATGGATAGATCATGCAAAATTTCGATAAATTTCTAGCAGGCTGCAAAGCATCAAATCCCAGAAACGTACTTTTCTTACAAAAGCGTATATTGCTTAACCCCGAAACTAAAGGCACCACGATCCTTCGAAACGTCGGCAGCCGTTCACCAGATCGTCACCCCAGAAGACCCGCACCGTCAGCATCACCGTCGTTATAACTCACATATCACAGATCGTGGGTGTTTTATTTATTTGTTAACGACCCCTCTTCAACTGCGGAGGCTAAGCTGTGACGAGGAAGATGCAAAGATGACCATAAATAGTATATAGGCAAGGATCTGGAAGAACACGGTGGTAGCACATATGTAAGAAATACCGGCGAGAATGGACATACTGAGGAATACCACGAGAAATCTAAGGGCAGTCGGTAAACTGGCCGAGATTCGAACCAACAATCTCCCGACAATAAGTGAAGATCGTAAGTGCTCCGAACTAAGCAGGGATTGAATATAATCGTAAAGGAAGGACCTAGAGGAACGTGAAGCACACTGAACATGCTGAATGAAGTTATAGTCCTAATGTGGGCGTTGTGGTAGAGGATAAGTCTGAACCGCAAAACGGGTGGGGTCCAGAAGGACACGGCCTTGCCTATTATGATTGTTAATTACCATACTCAAGATGTGAAATGCATACAGAATACCGGTCGCAAAACCTGAAGTGAACAGACCAATGAGTGTCACAAGCACAAATGAGAACATACAACTAAAATGGGACTTAAACTGTACGATGTTAAGGGTGTGGACTGGATTTATCCGGCTTAGGATACGGGACAGAGGCGGGGTCTAATCGGGAGGAAAATGAAACATGGGAAATTGATGACCTTAAATGGCTGCTGATGAAAAAGATTCTTTTCCATGGAGTCAGTTACCACGACAGTAACCGCGCGACGTAGCATGTACTTAACCAGTACATATGGGCCCACCAATAGAAAAAGATCACACATCACTTAAATTTTAAAAAAAACTTTACTTTAGATATTAAAATTGTGTTAGAGGCATACATCAAAATGGATTTCGACGTAATAGGCTGTAATTATGAGATATTCTCCTTTTGTCAGACAGCTGTTGGAGAAAAACTCGATGAAAAATTCGAAGGAACAGCAACTATTTACAAACTTTAAAAAAAGACTATGATTCATAACAGCAGTACAGTACAATAACTTTGAATTAATTATTATTTAATATGTACCAGCGTACAGTAATTAACAATACTTCACCTCTGTACGCTAAAAGACTTTACTTTGTTGATGTTATTTACGACATGTTTCGGTCACTGCTTGGCATTCATAACGTGCAGTCGGCTGTAATTCCTAACGTCGTACATTTATGATACCCCTGAAGATGGCCATGCACAGGCCGAAACATGTTAGAAATAACACTACAAAAGCGAAAGGCGTAAATTAATCCATTAGTGCATACAGGCCTATATGTTGTACTGCTAATTACTTCATACAACAAATTAGTAGATCTCTCAGTGTACCTGAATTGAACTTAGGCTTAGAATAAGCCTTTCGGATAGTCAAAAAACAAGACGGCCTGTAACAGCGCATTAGCTTCTGTGTACTAGTGAAGTCAGTTTCTCCGCCAAAACTACAAATATCACAGTAACACAATAGAGCTATTACTTGCCAGAAAGGTTCATCTACACGCAAACAGATAATTGTGAATTAAGAGTTATATCCCTGTATTGTCACCAGAACCAGAGACAATTAAAATACAAAAACAACTAGTAGGTACTCCAAAAATGTGGCAATTTCAAATGCTGTATTTGGGAAAGGCAAAAACAAATCTCAAATGTATTCACGACTACATTAAGAGTAGAATAAATGCGGGAAATTCTTAGCATTCAGTTCAGATTCTTCAGTTTTCGCGTCTCCTAGCTCATACTGTAAGTAGGTGGAGATTTTTTTTGGGCGCAACGACCCAACTCGAGTCTAGGTCGTACCGTTGTTGTGGCTTGTAGATCACACGCAATTAGACACACACACATGATAACACTCCTCTGAACGAATGATCAGCCCCTCGCAGGAGACCTCTACCTACACAACACACAAAAAACACCAAAGACCAACATCCATGCCCTTATCGGGATTCGAACCCGCAATCACAGCAAACAAGCGGCTGCAGATCTACGTCTGACACCGTGAGGCCAATGGGATCGGTGTTGGAACATATTCTTCCTAGCAGCTCACCTAGGCAAGAAATGTAATTCTTTCACCACAAATTAATTTCACTTACCATCTCCGTTGTCACTTCTCAAATGAGGTCATTACAATAAGTTTACGCAACGCTGTAATTTGCCCATTACTCTGACAGAGTGGGACAAAAGTAGTTCGCCTTAAGGAAACAACACAGATACAGGGTGTCTGAGAACAGTGTTCCGAGGAGAATACTTCGACATAAGAGAGAGAAATCCACAGCGGGGGGATTTGGGGGGGGGACTGCTTAACGAAAAGCTTGATCATTTCCACTTCACGAAACATCACTAGGATGACGGCACACAGTAAGACAACATGTACGCTTCGTGTAGCGAGAAATTCGTACACAACTGTAGTCCAGAAACCTAGAGCGAAGAGACGAACTTCGGCGACTTAAGCGTAGAAGGGACGTTGCTGATACAATTGATCTAGAATCATAGAATTTAGAAGCTTTCTTCAATGGAGAGTTTCTCCACCCAAAGAAGATAAAGTAGATGCTAGAGTAAAATTACCTCTATTAAAAAGAACTTACATAACAAACAAGCACTTCACGTACAATAGTCTATCATTCATGCAAAATAATCTATTTTTTTTCTTCTATCCATGTAATTTACTTCCCTTGTTTTACTTTATCTGAGAAGGTGTTATTATTGGAAAGAATTAAGCACTACTGTAAACAATGTGTGTACAGAATAATTGAATAGGTAATGGAAACAGTAGACTAGTCTGAATTCCCTGAATCATGCAAATTCGTTAACAAAACGTAACAACGAGGCGTGATAATACCAGTAGACCTGTAATACCGGAGCCATGACGCATTACAGAAGATTAGAAATACGACACAAAATTTACTGGGACAAAACATTTATAACTGATAAAAAATGCAGCACAAGGACCTGATATTACATTAGGTAATAACACAATACAGTACATAACTGAAACAGCAGTCCATAAGACCGTCAATATTAAAACAGCGTATGAAAGACGTGGTGGACCGGGTAACGTAGTCGGTATAGCGACTGGCTACGGGCTGGACGGTCCGGGAATCAAATCCCGGTGGTGGCGAGATTTTCCGCACCTGTCAAGACCGGCCCTGGGGCCCAACCAGCCTCCTGTAAAATGGGTACCGGGTCTTTTCTGGGGGTAAAGAGCGGCCCGGGGCGTGACGCTGACCCCTCATCCCCTTCTAGTACCGTGGTCAAGAAAGATTGGAGCTATACCTCTACTCCCCCTATGGGCCGTACGGCATTTACAGAGCCTCAGTGCCTGTACAAGGGTGCACTTTACCTTTTATTTATATGAAAGACGTGACAACAGTACAATAAACATGTTACCAGCTGGTGCGGTGCCGAATACCCTGCATTAAAATGTGAAACTTGAAACACGACGTAATAAGTCGTCTCCAGCATCCTAACATGCGATACTAACCACAAATTTCTCAATCTTAAATGACAATTGGTGATAAAATTTGTAATCACTCCGATAAAATCTGTAATTATAAACCAAGAAGTGCAACATCTAAGGAGAACAAATAATAATAATAATAATAATACCAGACTAATGGAGACTCTGCTGTTCGCAGTGTTTTAGTGTAGACGTATATGAAAGTTTATACACTGTCTGAAGGCGTATGTGTGTGTGTGTGTGTGTGTGTGTGTGTGTGTGTGTGTGGTACTGATTTTATTGTGTTCTGTACGTTAACATCTCATGAGCGAGAAGAGAATTTAAGTCCAGCAGACGTAAGAGGCGTTACCGAATAACTAATAAGGACACTGAATGCAACAAATTCTCACATCCATTTCACAGTCCACCCGTCAATAATATTAAGTGAACCCATTACAGAACATAACAGCGAAGTCAGAGAAACTCGAAACCAGATTTTGGTAAGATAAATGTACTAGAAATACCCATCGTTCCCTTTATAATGGCTAAAGACCATTATAAAATTTAATGATGGCGACAGACGTACAATGTTATACGCGGCGGACCAGTTCTGACCAACACACACAGCAAAAAGATGCCCATCAATATAACAGGCCCTACAGATATGAAACTGCATTTAGAATCAGAGCAACGTGTTCTGAAATATACCGAAATGTGTTCAACCTAGCAGTGGCTAATACGGTAGACTTTCAAATGGAGGGCCAATTATAATATGTTGAAACATATGTGGGTTCGTTTGTGTAATTGACATAACCAATGCCGCTTTCTACGTGTATTCTTCTAATCTGTGCACGAATTTTGTATTTCATATCTCTACTCGAAAGGCATTTAAAATCGCAGAAATTCTCGAATTGTTTATTAAACGTACTTGCTATTTTTCGTCTTTCATGTTACGCATGCACATTATCTTGACGGTTAACAACGAGGGAGCCGGGGCAGCTCAGGTGGTGCACTGGACACTGGCCAGGCTACGGACTCGACGACTGTTTCCAGCAAATCTCCATATCATCCAGACACACCTTTCGGCCACTCGGTCTCCTAGTCGGTGGGTGCCAGGAGCTCTTCTCCTGGGGGTACAGCGGCAGTGGCTTGAAACTGACAACTCACCTCCAAACAATGTCAAAGTTAAGAATGCGTAATCTATACCTCCACTCCCCCATGTCACCACAGCACGGTGCTGAACTGACCACCCCCCTCCCCCCCTCCAATCCTCGCACCTGCTATTCCGCTAACCTCCAAGCAACACACGTGCAATGTGGCCATTACGGTAAATTACACAGCCTCTGCCTTCAACCATGCAAGTGCTATCAATTTGTGACGATGAAGTTCAAAATGTCCTACAATTCGCAATCCACACAATATGGCAGGTATAGCAGAACGACCAAATCGAAAACAAAACAGGTAATGTACATACAAATGTAACAGTGAGGCCCGTTCGCGTAACCAGTTGTCATGGAAATTGTATTAAACATCCCGAGTGTGTGTCTGTGTTCTTTTCTTAGTTATCCGGCATGCAGTGCGAATCTTTCCTACGCAGCAGTATACTGTCAACTGTGGCCTGTCTGGATTTACAATATTTTTCCACATTACCCTTATAAACGGCACGTTTTCCGGGAAAAATGATTGAAAATAAAGCGTGTGTTTTGACATTCTCTACAACTTTTGTCTGAAACATTTCTCATTCTACGACGAACTCAGCGACGTGTTATCAAAAATGTGCACAGGTCTCCATGTGAAGATTTTAATCAAAATTGAATTTTCTCCACAGATTTGAGACAAATTCTCGAATATCAGACTTAATAAAAACCCCTCAAGAGCAGGCCAAGTTGTTCCATGCGGACGGACGGACGGACAGACAGACAGACAGGCAGACACAACGAAGCTAATAATCGCTTTACGCAATATTACGAAGGAGCCTAAAAATGAGATACGCTCATACGCATCGCGGATAAGAAACGCATAGAGTATTTTGGTTTGAGAGCTCGAAGGTGGGGAAAAGGCTTGAATTTTCTCAGCACATGGACAAACGCGAGTTTTTGTGAACATGACAATAGGCCTTCCAATTTCATAACAGGCGAAGAATTTCCAAGTAGGTCAGCGAATATCAAATTCTGAAGAAGGATTTTCCTCCAAGTACATAAAAAGCTTGCACTCTCAGTGTTTTATTGCACTACAAATAGACTCCTCGCGTACATTTGCAGACGCTATTACCAGAGTGCTCCTCAATAAAGTATGACAGTAAAATAGCTGCTCCGAATGACAGTTTATTTAGGAAAAAAGCAATTGCTTTACTTCACAAACAAAAAAAAAGTCTTATCGGCCGTACTGCGCAAACAGCAGAGTTCTGAAAATTCCTGGTTATAACCTCTGTTTTAAACACGTCTGGTAGTTTCCTAGCGTCAAACACAAATAATTCTACCAGCAAAATTATATTTGAATGTGTCATTCGTTTGCAAAGAATAGCGTTTACAGAAATTAATCTGCCAATTTAAAGAGTATACGACGAACAAACGTAAATACAACGAACGGCAGGGTTGTGTTGGAGGTTGGAAGGCGTTGCAAATAGTAATTAGATACTCTGTATACATGTGGGCCGGGTAGCTCAGTCGGTATAGCTATTGACTACGGGCTGGGCGATCCGGGATCGAATCCCGGTGGAACGAGATTTTCGGCCCGTCCAGACCGGCCCTGGGGCCCACCCAGCCTCCTGTAAAATGGGTACCGGGTCTTTCCCGGGGGTAAAGTGCGGCCGGGGCGTGCTGCTGACCACTCACCCCCTTCT
>Ga0123354_10015660_pt1 | contig 11858 bp, 10 predicted proteins | sample TergutLab28metaG_2_FD_97872 | JGI IMG/M metagenome (GOLD analysis project Ga0123354, IMG submission 97872) | Labiotermes labralis P4 segment gut microbial communities from Petit-Saut dam, French Guiana - Lab288 P4 | ecosystem: Host-associated > Arthropoda: Insects > Digestive system > Gut ... | reverse complement strand
GGTAAACAAATATCAGAGATAACAATCAGAAGTAAACAAATATCAGTTATTAGTATTAATCCGAGTCAACTTTTCTAAGTGATAAAACTGACAATAGTCAACCTAAATCAGGAAAAGACATTAACCACTCCTATTTTCGATTTTGACTGACAAAAGGTATAACTTATACCCTCATAATCAAAGTTGTTAAATGCTTCCTTAGAAGAAATATACAATTCATAAAAGACTTGATTAGCTAAGCCGTGATATTCTAATGCCGCATGGTAAGAAAGATAAGAAGATGGGGTTATATGTCCGGCAATTTCAAACTTGGAAGGAAGGCTTGCTTTGCTTGCTAAATCTGTAACTACATATAAATCACGTCGAACTTGAGAAATCAACTTTTGTTTTTTATACCGGCGCAAAATTTCCTTTGCGGCATTTTCATCTTTAGCCAATGCCACAACATCTTTTTTATGAAATATTTTTAGCTCATGTAATTCTTCTATATATTTCATCACATCCGCTTTATAATCTTTGCAAAGATACATAAAAATATGTATTATCGAGCGAAAATTAAAATATATACAATGAAAGGCTTCTTCCATCCTGACAAAACGATATAATTTATTAATTCAACTTCCTCAATTCTCCCTTTTCTGCTGTATTTTTTCACTCCTTTTGGCGATAATTCTAAATTTTTGTACCTTTACTGCGAATTTTTTGAAGCTTTACTCAATAAATTCGCAATAAATAACCAATACACATTATTAAACGAATATCAGTATGGAAGCGTATCAAAATTTCCGTGAATACCTTGTAAACGAGTTAGAGGCTATTCGATCTGCCGGTTTATACAAAGAAGAACGAATCATCGTTTCTCCTCAATCGGTGAAAATTCATTTAGAATCGGGAGAAGAAGTGCTCAATTTTTGTGCAAATAATTATTTAGGCTTATCCGATCATCCGGGTTTGATTGCCGCCGCGAATCAAGCGATGGATACAAGAGGCTACGGCATGTCGTCGGTTCGATTTATCTGCGGTACTCAAGACTTGCATAAACATTTGGAAGCGACCATTGCACGGTTTTTCGGAACGGAAGATACCATTTTATATGCCGCATGCTTCGATGCCAACGGCGGAGTTTTCGAGCCGCTGCTCGATGAAAATGATGCGATCATTTCCGATACTTTGAATCATGCTTCGATAATCGACGGCGTGCGTTTATGTAAAGCCGTCCGATACCGTTATGCCAATGCCCAAACAGACGATTTGGAATCGCAATTGCAAGCCGCCCGACAACAGCGTTTCCGGTTGATTGTCACCGACGGAGTTTTTTCCATGGATGGCAACATTGCGCCCTTAGACCGAATTTATGAGCTTGCACAAAAATACAATGCAATGATCATGGTCGATGAATCGCATTCGGCAGGTGTGGTGGGAAAAACCGGACGAGGAACGACCGAACAATTCAACTTGACGGGTAAAATCGATATCCTTACGGGGACTTTAGGAAAAGCATTCGGAGGCGCTATCGGTGGTTTCACTACCGGCAGAAAAGAAATTATTGAACTGCTACGTCAACGTTCACGACCTTATCTTTTCTCCAACTCGCTTCCTCCTTCGGTCGTAAACGCCGGAATCTATGCCTTTGAATATCTGGAGAAGTCCAATACCTTGCAAGATAAGTTGCATAATAATACAAACTATTTTGTCGATAAGATGCAAAAAGTCGGCTTCGATATAAAACCTACGCAATCCGCTATTTGTGCCGTCATGTTGTATGATGCAAAATTATCGCAGGAGCTGGCTGCCCGATTATTGCAAGAAGGTATTTATGTTATCGGTTTTTCTTATCCGGTTGTTCCAAAGGGACAAGCACGTATAAGGGTGCAAATATCGGCAGCGCATGAAAGGGAACATTTAGACAAATGTATCAATGCTTTCACAAAAGCAGGAAAAGAATTGAATATTTTAAAATAAATAATTACAACTATGAAAGCGCTTGTTAAACTTCGTCCGGCTAAGGGAATTTGGATGGAAGATGTTCCGGTTCCACCGACAGGGGTCAATGATGTATTGATAAAAATTAAAAAGACTGCTATTTGCGGTACCGATCTGCATATCTATAAATGGGATGAATGGTCGCAACATACGATTAAAACTCCCATGATTATCGGACATGAATATGTAGGCATTGTGGTTGATAAAGGACCCGGCGTCAGAAATATCAATATCGGCGACCGAGTTACCGGTGAAGGCCATATTGCTTGTGGACATTGCCGGAATTGCCGTCGAGGGAAGTTGCATGTTTGTGAAAATTCCATCGGAGTGGGAGTCAACCGTGACGGCGCTTTTGCCGAATATCTGTCGCTGCCTGCGCAAAATGTGGTACGCCTTGAACCCCGCATATCCGACGATATGGCTTCTATTATGGATCCCTTTGGAAATGCTGCTCATACCGCGCTTTCTTTCCCTTTGATCGGCGAAGATGTGTTGATTACAGGCGCCGGTTTGATCGGTTCAATGGCGACTGCCATTTGCCGATTTGCCGGTGCGCGCCATATTGTAGTCAGCGATTTGAGCGATTACCGATTGAATATTGCTAAACGAATGGGAGCTACCTATACCGTGAATCCGACAAAAGGAGAAACAATCGAACAGTCGATTAAAGATTTAAACATGTCGGGCTTCGACATCGGTCTCGAAATGTCGGGATCTCCTCAAGCTTTCGAGAGTATGATTGAAAATATGTACAACGGTTCCAAAATTGCTTTATTGGGTATTCTTCCCAATACAACCATGGTACAATGGGATAAAATCATTTTCAAAGCCTTGACTTTAAAAGGGATATATGGGCGGGAAATGTGGGAAACCTGGTATCAAATGGAACAAATGCTTATTACCGGTATTGATTTATCCCCGATTATTACCCACCATTTTTCAATTAATGATTTTCAAAAAGGATTTGACGTAATGGAAAGCGGAGAGTGTGGAAAGGTTATTCTAAATTGGGAATAGTTTCGCATTAAATGTCTCTCATGCCTTCATGAAAAAAAGGCTGTCTCAAATGATGAGGCAGCCTTCTTAATAAACAGATTTTCGAAATTGCGTATTTTATTTTTGAGGAGCCGGAGCTGCATCAACTTTTTTCACTACTTTTGGTTTGACCGAAGCGGCTTGATTAGCTGCCTTTGTTCCCTTCTTAGCTACGCCTTTCTTCGCATTCTTACATTGTTCCTGATATTTTGTATATTGATCAGGAGTAAGAATAGATTTTACCTGAGAATCGTAAGCTTCCCTTTTGGCTTTCATATCTGCTGCCTTTGTTGCTGCCGTCCCGGTGCCTTTTTTTGCGGCAAGAGCTTCCTGATCTTTAACAAATTGCGTTTGAACACCCTGCATCCTTGTTACCTGATCGGGAGTTAAATTAAGAGTGGTTTTCATCTTGTCCACTTGCTTTGTAGCTCTTTCTTCAGCAGTTTCTTTAACTTTCTGCGCATTTGCTTGCACAGCTTTATGCGCCTTTTGAGTACTTGGTTGAGTTGCCTTTTGATCTTGTTGAGCAAAGGTCATGCCTACACAAAAAACTGACATTAATAATGTCAAAGATAGAATTTTTACTGTTTTCATTTTACTGAAATTTTAGTTGAATAAATAAAAAATTAACTAGTGTTTTTGCAATAAAAGCAAATACGCCATATAAGACTATACAGAAATAAAAAAGTTTAACCAACATAGTGTTAAATAATGTTTTTTTTATTTAATCGAATTTCAGAATCTGACAAACGTTTCCTCCGGATTTATTTCCTGTCCTGAGTCAGCAATTTATTGTATGCACTTTCATCACGAATAATTTCTATCGCTTTAGTGTAGGTGTCAAAAAGAGGATTCCACAGTTGATAAAATTCGTTCTCGGTGTAGATTTCCCTTGCAACATACATTTTGATAAAATAGGATATCAACCATTTAGATTTCTCCAAATCTTTTTTTTGCTCTTCCGTCAGCTGATACGATTGTTCTTTCAGTTCATCCGCTTTTTCTTTATTATAGATATTCATCATATCATTGATCATATTATCGCTTGCCGTGAAGTTCTTTTTGAAAGTTTCAAAATCAGGATACAGCTCATGGTATTTTTTACGATTTGCTTCAATCAGTGTACGAATATATTTGTAAAGAATACTTTTATTTATTATTTCCGTAAATAAAGGGGTTGTTCTTGCGATGAAGAACGCATTGGTTGTATCGACCGGAACAAAATAGTCGGGCATTATTCCTCCTCCGCCATAAACGGTGCGATTATTTTTCAGCGTATTGTATTTCAACGAATCAGGAAAATGAATGCTGTCGGCGGAGAGCATTTCTCCGCGGTTATATCGCTCTATCAAGTCTTTATTGTAACTTTCCAAATCGCCTTTGGTGTAGGGTTTTTGAATCGAACGACCGGTAGGCGTATAATAACGAGCGGTTGTCAGCCTTATCATTGAACCGTCGGGTAAAGGAATCGGTCGTTGAACCAAACCTTTTCCGAATGTTCTTCGTCCGACAAGAACACCGCGATCCCAATCCTGAACAGCTCCCGACACAATTTCGCTGGCTGAAGCCGAAGACTCGCTAACCAGAATGACCAATCTTCCGTCTCTAAATGACCCGTCATTAGCAGACAAGGCATCTTCCCGCCTTTGATTTACTCCTTCGGTATAAACAATCAATGAACCGGGACTCAAAAATTCGTTGGAAAGTTCAATGGCTGCGTCCAAAAAACCGCCGGTATTATCCTGTAAATCCAAAATGAGGTTTTCCATTCCTTGCGCTCGCAATTTAGCAAGTGCTTCCAGAAATTCATCGGAAGTGGTTTTCGCAAAACGGTCTATTCGTATATAACCGTTTTTGTCGTCTATCATATAAGAAGATGTGATGCTGTAAACCGGAATTTTATCGCGAACTATTTTGAAATCCAATAAATTGGGAAATCCGCCGCGTAGTACCTTCACATGCACGGTCGTTCCCTTCGGTCCTTTCAATCGCGACATTACATCGTTATTTTTCATTTTGACGCCTGCAATCAAGGTATCATCCACATAAATGATTTTATCTCCCGGAAGGATGCCTACTCTTTCGGATGGACCGCCTGTTATGACCTGTATTACGTATAATGTATCGGTCATCATATTGAATTGAATTCCTATACCGTCGAAATTCCCCTGTAAGGGTTCATTGGATTCTCTGACCTCATCAGCAGTCATGTAAGCCGAGTGTGGGTCTAATTTATCCAACAAACTAATGATGGCATCTTCCGCTAACTTTTCCCTGTTAACCGTATCAACGTATAAATTTTCGATCGCTGCCAATGTTATATTCACTTTTCGAATTGCCATATCATTGGACAAACTTATCTGCGTCCGGCCGCCTTGTCCATACGAACAAGCATTCATGCAACTGAATAATATGCATGCAAAAACAAACTGTTTCATATTTTTTTATATTTTTTTGTAGTTCTCAATCTGTAATCCGCCCGGGACAAATGCGTCAACGGATTTTCCGTAAGTCAATAATTCCCGGACTAAGGACGAGCTGATATGCGTATATTTCGGCTCTGTAAATAAAACAAACGTTTCAATGCCGGCAATTTCACGGTTGATATCTGCTATCGTTTTCTCATACTCAAAATCATTCACCGAGCGAACGCCTCGCAGAATAAACCGCGAACCTGTTTCTTTGGCAAAGTCGATTGTTAAGCCCGTATAAGATGATACTTTAATTCTCGGATTCGAATCGAACAGGCTTTCTATCATTTCCAATCGTTGTTCCAAAGGAAAAAAGGTTTTTTTATCTAAATTGATTCCGATTGCAATAACAATTTCGTCAACCAAGCATAATCCTCTTTCCACCAACGATAAATGACCCATCGTGAAAGGATCGAATGTACCCGGGAAAAGTGCTGTTTTGCCGATACACACTCGACCCGCAATCTCTCGATTACCATCAACTTCTTTTTCGGGGAATTGCGAGTCAAACCCGCATCGACGAAATGATTCATATTTCATAATTCCCAATTCCTAATTCCTAATTCCTAATTCCTAATTATATCGCTATATCTTCTTCAACAACTAAGTTATTGATAATAAAACTCTGGCGTTCCATCGTATTTTTCCCCATATAAAATTCGAGCATCTCCTTCACGGCGTCTTGTTTGCGCATTGTGACGGGATCGAGCCGCAAATCGCTTCCGATGAAATTCTTAAATTCCGATGGCGATATTTCGCCTAATCCTTTGAAACGGGTGATTTCGGGATTGGGTCCCAAATTCTCGATTGCATTCACTCGTTCTTCTTCGGAATAACAATATATGGTTTCTTTTTTGTTTCTTACCCGAAAAAGCGGTGTTTGAAGTATAAAAACATGATTGTTCTTAATTAAATCGGGGAAAAACTGCAAAAAGAATGTAATGATCAATAAACGAATATGCATTCCGTCCACATCGGCGTCGGTAGCGATAATCACTTTATTGTATCGCAGTCCTTCCAATCCGTCTTCGATGTTCAATGCGGCTTGAAGCAAATTAAATTCTTCGTTCCGGTAAACAATTTGTTTGGTTTCGCCGAAAGTATTCAAGGGCTTTCCCCGCAAACTGAATACCGCTTGGAAGTTGGGATCGCGGCTTTGCGTTATCGAACCGCTGGCTGAATCGCCCTCCGTGATAAATATGCAGGTTTCTTCCAATTTATCGCCCTTCGAATCATTGTAATGCAATCGGCAATCCCGCAATTTTTTATTGTGCAAGTCGGCTTTTTTTGCTCGTTCCCTTGCCAATTTGGTTACGCCGGCAATCGCTTTCCGTTCTTTTTCCGATTCCAAAATCTTTTTCTGTAAAGCGTCGGCTGTGCCGGGCGTTTTATGCAAATAGTTGTCTAATTCTTTCTTGATAAAGTCGCCGATAAACTTAGGCACCGTAGGTCCGCCGGGTGCCACGTCTTTGGAACCTAATTTTGTTTTTGTCTGTGATTCGAAAACAGGTTCTTCCACTTTAATGGCTACTGCGGCAACAATTCCCATGCGGATATCGGAATATTCAAAGTTTTTCGAAAAATACTCTTTTATCACGCGCGAAACGGATTCTTTGAAAGCCGACAAATGTGTTCCGCCTTGAGTGGTGAACTGTCCGTTTACAAACGAATAATATTCTTCCCCGTATTGATTGGCGTGAGTGATTGCGATTTCAATATCTTGCCCGTTTAAATGAATAATCGGATAAAGCGGGTCGGTAGTCATATATTCGTTCAGCAAATCAACCAAACCTTGTTTCGAATAGAATTTCTTTCCGTTGTAGATAATAACCAAACCCGAATTTAGAAAGACGTAATTTTTCAACAGCGGTTCTACAAATTCGTCGCGATATTGATAATTTTCAAAAATTTCTTCATCGGGAATGAATTGCACCAATGTTCCGTTGGGCTGATTGGTCAGCGTTGTCGGAAGGTTTGGTTCGATATGCGCTTGTTTATATTCTACCGTTTTGGCTTCTCCGTCGCGGAAACTTTGCACCGACATATAGGATGATAGCGCATTAACGACTTTGATTCCCACCCCGTTTAAGCCGACGGATTTCTTGAAAGCGGTGGAATCGTATTTCCCTCCCGTATTCATTTTCGACGACACATCCACGACTTTTCCCAGCGGGATGCCGCGTCCGTAATCGCGAACGGTCACAACGCCGTTGTCTATCGTAATTTCTATCGATTTGCCGAAGCCCATCATATATTCGTCAACAGCATTGTCGAGCACCTCTTTCAGAAGTACATAAATACCGTCATCGGCATAGCTTCCGTTGCCGATTTTTCCGATATACATCCCGGGTCTCCGTCGGATATGCTCCCACCATTCTAAGGTTTGAATTTGCTCTTCTTCGTAAACTATTCCGGTCATTTTAAGTGTTTGATAAATGCACGACGGGTTTTATGATGTGTTACATCGAAATTTTCCCACTGCGATTGCATTTTTTGATTGATTTCCAATTCGGGATTGCTTTCCGCATATTCGAATCCCATGCGGTTAATGATGGGTATCAAATCGTAGAATATTAACGCATTGACACCTTTGTTCTGGTATTCGGGCGAAACTCCCATGATATACAAATCCAATATCGTTCCCTTACCGTAAAGCGCTTTCAACAAGTAAATCCATCCGATAGGCAACAAACTACCCTTGGCTTTTTGCAAGGCTTTGGATAGACTCGGCAAAGTGATGCCGATTCCCACCACTTTTTCATCCGATTCTCTGATAACCACGGTAATCAAGTCAAGTCGAAGCATCGGAATATACATTTTGACGTAATAACTGATTTGTTTTTCCGATAACTCCGAATAGCCGTACAGCGGACGATAGGCTTCATTCCACAGCTCGAATATTTTGTTCGCATAAGGCCAAATATCTTTGGTTCTTTTAAATTTCATTATTTTAAGTCCATACTTTTTCATGACGATTTCCGAAATACGACGATGTCTTTCGGGAATTTCCTTTGGAATCCGAACTTGAAATTCATTCCAGTCTTGGTCTTTTACGTATCCCAACTTCTCTATATGTGCTTGGTAATACGGATAACTGTATTGAGTTGCCATCGTTCCCAATTGATCGAAGCCCCATACCAATAAGCCTTCATGGTCTAAATCGGTGAATCCCAAAGGACCTTGAATCCCGTTCATTCCCTTTCCGATCGCCCATTTCTCTACCGCATCAAACAGAGCTGAAGAAACCTCTTCATCATCAATAAAATCGATAAATCCGAAGCGTGCATACTGCTGTTTCCAGGTTTCATTGGCTCTGTGGTTAATCATGCCGGCAATCCGCCCGACGATTTTATCTTCTTTATACGCTAAAAAATAAATGGATTCACAAAATTCGAATGCGGGATTTTTATCTCTCCGCAATGTCATTAATTCGTCTTCCATCAAGCCGGGTACATGATAAGGATTACCCGCGTACAATTGAATATTGAAGGCAACAAACTTTTTTAAAGAAGATTTGTTGGTTACTTCTACTATTTTAACCGCCATTTTATTTAGTATTGTTAGTTTAATTGTTTAAATAACGTGCAAAGATACATTGTTTTTTTTATACTATGCAAAAATTAATCGAAGGATTTATGAGAAAAACTGCACATTTTTTTAATTTTTGTGTAATATTTAAAACAAAGCTATATCTTTGTCCGCATATTAATATTAAAAAATAATTAAAATGAGAAAAAAAGTATTTACAACATGCTTTGTGCTGGCAACGTTTTTAAATATGTATGCCGGTGGTTTATTGACAAATACGAACCAAAATGTTACTTTTTTGCGTAACCCGGCTCGTGACGCCTCTACTGAAATTGATGCTGCTTATACCAATCCCGCCGGATTGGCTTTTTTGAAGAAAGACGGATTTTTCCTTTCGCTAAATAATCAAAGCGCATTTCAAACCCGTACAATTACTTCTACTTTTGGTACCGCTGATTTGTTCCCTTTCGCAGGATTTGGCGGTAAACCGGAAAAAGAGTTTGAAGGAAAAGCAAAAGCATTGGTTATACCGAATATACAAGCGGCATACAAGACAGGTGACTGGGTATTTTCGGCAAATATCGGCATCGTTGGTGGCGGAGGTACCTTGGATTTCAGCAAGGGTCTGCCTTCTTTTGAATCACAAGTAGCAATGATTCCTTTGTCACTTTCAAAAAATGGTATTCCTACTAATCAATATTCGCTTGACAGCCGATTAAAAGGAACGCAAATTATTTACGGTATTCAATTAGGAGCAACCTATAAATTCAATGAAAATCTTTCTGCCTACCTTGGCGCTCGCGCAAATATTGCAGATAACAGCTATACCGGCTATATCCACAATATTCAGGCAAATGTCGGCGGCGGAAATTTAACGAATGTGAACCAATATTTTACTGTCGCTGCGCAGCAGGCCCAAGGCGCGGCATCTTCTTTGCAACCCATCATTGATAACGGTGCAGGAAGTTATACTCTGAATCAGTTAGTTGCATTAGGAATGCTTCAACAGGCGCAAGTAGACCAAATGTCGGGCGGATTGGGAATGAATGCCGGTAATCTTACTGTCTCACAAGCACAAGGCGCATTTACCCAAAAAGCAGCCATGGCTACCGGTGTTGCCAATCAAACCGTCGATAAAGATGTGGATTGCAAACAAAGCGGTTCGGGTATTGCTCCGATTATCGGTGTGAATTATAATTGGAATGGCTTGAATGTCGGTGTAAAATACGAATTTCAAACAAGCATCAACTTAAAAAATAAGACAAAAGTGAATACCACAGGCGTGTCCGATTTCGACGACAAAGAGACTACTCCGTATGATATTCCCGCTTTATTGACTGTCGGCGCGAAATACGATGTTATTGCCCCGTTGACTGTTTCCGTAGGATACCATCACTTTTTCGATTCCAATGCTAAAATGGCGCACGACAAACAAAATTTTATTAACGGAGGGGTTAATGAATATTTGGCAGGGCTGGAATACCGCTTTAATAAAATGTTTTTAGTCAGTTGCGGCGGGCAGATCACCCGACAGGGAGTGACTGATGATTACCAGAGCGATATGAGTTTTTCCATTAACTCTTATTCCTTAGGATTTGGCGGCGCGATTAACGTAACGGAAAATATCCGGATAAATCTGGCGTATTTTTTCACTGATTACAGCGATTGGACCAAGCATTCAAGCAACTACAACAATACCTCTCTGCCGGGAACGGATATCTTCAGCAGAACGAATAAAACTTTCGGGATAGGACTGGACTTTGCGTTTTAAAGAAAAATTTCAAAATGTCGATTCGGGACGAATGGGAAACGAATCCGAAAATTCATTTTCTATTGATATGAATCGCCTACGGCGAATCTACAAATTGCAATAATTTGGAAAATTCCTGATAAAGTTATACCTTTGTGCCGAATTGGAAAGTCTCCGTAGCTCAGTTGGTAGAGCAATTGACTCTTAATCAATGGGTCCAGGGTTCGAGTCCCTGCGGGGACACTTCCCAAAAAAGGGAGTTACAGAAAACAATGTAACTCCCTTTTAATTTCAGTTGCACACGATTTGCCCAAAAATGTCGGGATAATTTTTAATGTCGTGTCAACGATAAAATATTGTACAAAAAACTATAGAGCCGCTTCCGGAAACCACGCGCAAGGAACCATTACTTCGATCGAACGCGCAAGGATAAAAATAGAGCTTTTCATTGTATGGTTATATTTTTGGCGTATTCGGAATACAACTTTAAATCTTCCGTCGATTGGATTTTAGCGCCGTTATTGAGGATATTAATAAATGTAACGCCGCTCACCGGATGGTTTTCGTCATATCCTGCAATAATCGAAAAAGGAAAAATTCCCTGTATGGAAATATTTTCAAAACGGATGTTTTCAATTTTTCCCCGAAATTGCGCGTGATAGGCTTTCTCGTTCTCAGGTGTTTTCAATACGCCGTCCCATGCTCCGTCCAAGTAGTTCCGTTTGATGTAATCGGGATCGGAACTGCCGTCCGTACAATATCTTGAACGAAAAATCGCCAGATCGACCAATTTTTGGCGGGCGTCTTCTATTCTGATATTTTTATAGAGTACATTCTTTACCGTCGCTTTATCCGAATTATGGATACTGAATACGGCGCCCGATTCGACATGAATGAGATCGCAATCGCTAAAAGTGATGTTTTTCACTTCTGCGCTTTGCAATTCGAAGCCGATTTCCAAACCGTTTCCCCAGGCAGCATTCCAGAATATACATTTTTCAACGGATACATTATCCACGATGACCGAATCGGGATAATCAAGATGCGCTTTAATAGCAATGCAATCATCTTTTGTCCGGATGAAGCAATCG
>Ga0123354_10015657_pt1 | contig 11859 bp, 9 predicted proteins | sample TergutLab28metaG_2_FD_97872 | JGI IMG/M metagenome (GOLD analysis project Ga0123354, IMG submission 97872) | Labiotermes labralis P4 segment gut microbial communities from Petit-Saut dam, French Guiana - Lab288 P4 | ecosystem: Host-associated > Arthropoda: Insects > Digestive system > Gut ... | reverse complement strand
TCTGGTCGGAGTCGAAGCCCTCGGGCAGGGTGAGCCAGACGAAGAAACCGCCCTTGGGGTGAGTCCAGGTGGTCCCTTCTGGCATGTGGTCTTCCAGGCCGCGCAGCATGGAGTCGCGGCGAGCACGATACATGTCGCGGAACTGTACGATCTGGCCCTTCCAATCCCAGTTGGCAAGGTATTCCGAGATGGCGAACTGGGAGAAAACCGGCGGGCAGAGTGTGGCCGACTCCTGGGCGAGGATCAGTTTCTTGACCACCGCGGGAGGTGCGAGGACCCAGCCGACGCGGAATCCCGGCGCAAAGGTCTTGGAGAAGGACCCCAGATAGATCACCTGATCGGCATCCATGGACCGGATGGCCGGCTGGGGCGGTACGTCGATGCCCAGCAGGCCGTACGGGTTGTCCTCCACGATGATGACATCGAGGTCCTTGGCGGCTGCGAGGAGCTGCACACGCCGTTCCACTGATAACAAGATACCGGATGGGTTGTTGTAGTTGGGGATCGTGTAGAGGAACTTGACCCGCCGTCCGGCAGCGCGTGCGGCCAGGGTCGCCGCCCGGAATGCCTCGGGAATGATCCCGTCCTCATCCATGGCCACGTGGATGACATGGGCCTGGTACGAATTGAAGGTCCCCAACGCACCGACATAGCTGGGGGCTTCGGCCAAGACCACGTCTCCCGGTTCGACGAAAGTACGGGTGACCAGGTCCAACCCCTGCTGTGAACCGCAGGCGATCACCAGGTTGTCGGGAGAGGCCTCAATCCCCTCCAGGGCCATCACCTCGCAAATTTGCTCGCGGATTCTGTCTTCGCCCTGGGCGCCGCCATAATTCATGATCTGGGGGCCACGGGCTTTGATGAGGTCACCGAGCACATTCCCGATGACATCGAGAGGCAAATCTGTGATGTTCGGCATCCCACCGGCCAGGGAGACGATTTCGGGGCGGTTGGCTACCGCGAAAAGAGCTCGTACAGCCGAGGGCTTGAGGCCCTTGGTCCGCTCCGCGTACATGTCGACGTACGGGTCGATGCGTGTCTTGACTCTCTTTTCTGGGACATCCATAGGATAACTTTGCCGTAAAAAGTCGTACGATGGCGATATGGCGCGCATCGTGGTCAATCAACACCACATCCATGACAGACCTGCCGTTGCCCTCAGTGTCGCCGATGTCCTGTCGATGGATGTTCCCGTTGGTGCGCTCAAGCCAGAAGATCTCGCTCTCGCCGCGCGGGCCGCCATGGACGAATGGGGATTCGCCGGTGTCGGGGTGCGCCGTGACTCTGACTGGATCGGCGTGGTCCTGATCGCTCCCCACCATGGCCTGCCGAGGACTCATCCGCTCTCCGCAGGGGGGATCGACTTCCGCACAGCGGGTCTGGTCTTAGTCCACATCGCTCCCGGCGAGACGACCGGCACAGGCAAGCGCCTGTGCGTCGGGCTGACCCGCCGACTGCGTGACCAGGTCACCGGCATCGAAGCCCAGGCAGGACTCCTACCACTGACCACCTCGACCCTTGCGCCCAGTGCTGGTTGGCTTGTCCGAATGGGTTTCCAACCTCTGCGCTATCCCCTGAACCGATATCGGCTCGACTTCGCCACCGTGGTGACCTGGATTCAGCGTCATGTGCAGTGGCACCCCCGACCGGTTCTCGGCCTGGCACCAGCCCACGCCTCACCATCATCGGTCCTGCGACATGGCGAACGCCACAACACCGACCTGCGGGTTTAACCTGTATCTACCGATCGCTGGCGTCGCGAGCAGTCTCATCTGAGTGTCATCAGGGGGGGTATGCACTGTTCACGCGTGCCCCTGACTGTCCGGGAACTCACCTTCCCGTACAGATGGGTGCACTGGGCACAGCGACAACGGGAGGGCAGACTGGACGTCTGTAGAGCGTTGGCGATGGGTCCAGGGCGCCCATATGGGCCGCGTAGCAGCAATGGATCGGCGGATTCGGGTTTGAGTCACCCATGAGAGGTTGACCCGGGCCCTGGACTCACTGGAGCATTCTGGATCGCGTCGACGCTCACACGATGGATTCAAGTGCCTTGCGCAACTTCATCTTGGTGACGGAGCCGACCATGGCCTGGACAAGTTCCCCTTTGACGAAGATCTGTAGGGTGGGCAAGGTCCGGATGTCCTGATTGGACGCGACTGCGGTGTTTTCGTTGGTGTCAACCGACACGAATGCGATCTGTCCCTGGTATTGGTTGGCCAACTCCTCCAGAATCGGGGTGAGTTGACGGCATGGCACACACCAGTCGGCCCAGTAGTCAACAACCACCGGTTGCTCGCAAGCGAGAACCTCCGTGGCGAATGTGGCATCAGTGACAGCCTTCAAGGCGGACATTTTTCTCCTTCAGTGGATGAAAAGGCTGATGAAGGACGGTTCAACAGCCTCGACAGGTGAGTCGGGTCTCCCCGAGCTTCGCAGACCGACGCTTCTTGTCAACGCACCAGTTTAGCCCGGATTCACCGATTCATGGCTGCGCGACGGACCAGCGGGGAGGACTGTGCATAGAGGCTGTCCCGTGGGTCGTCGGTCGACAGACATGCAGTCTGCCCTCACGTTAATACTGTGCTCATGGCACCCCTCTGTACGGGAAGGTGAGTTCCTGGAGAGTCGGGGGTACGCGTGAAGAGTGCATGTCCACTCATGCCACTCAGATGGTATCGCCCACAACGCAAGCAATCCTGTACAGGCACGCAAGCGATCGGTGGGTTCAGGCTCAGTGAAGACTAACCAGGAATCGTTCGGCATCCAATCCCGCCCGGCATCCCGAACCCGCGGCTGTGATGGCTTGTCGGTACGAGTGATCGACCAGGTCCCCACAAGCGAAGACTCCGTTGAGATTGGTGAGGGTCGTCGGTTCTGCGACCTTGACGTACCCTGCAGGATCGAGATCGACCTGTCCAGCGACCAACTCATTGCGCGGTTCGTGCCCAATCGCAACAAAGACTCCTTGGACGGGCAGTGACTTCGTCTGACCCAAGACCGTGTCAGTCAGGGTCAGTCCCGTGACACTGGTGTCTCCTTCGATTCCTGACACGATGGAATTCCACTCGAAACGAATCTTGGGATTCGACTGGGCTCTGTCTTGCATGATGGCGGAGGCCCTCAACTGATCACGCCGATGGACGATGGTCACGGTCTTGGCGAAGCGGGTCAGGAATGTGGCCTCCTCGACCGCCGAATCCCCCCCGCCGACGACAGCCACATCCTTGTCACGGAAGAAGAATCCGTCACAGGTCGCGCACCATGACACCCCGTGCCCCGACAATCTCGCTTCGTCGGGAAGGCCGAGTTTACGGTATTCAGATCCCATGGCCAGAATGACTGCTTTGGCTTCGTAACGGTTGTCCGCCGAATCCACGACGACCTTGGCCGCACCCGACAAGTCCATCGATACTGCATCTTCGACAACGAGTTCAGCGCCAAACTTTGCGGCCTGCTCCTGCATCTTGTCCATCAGATCTGGTCCGAGAACCGCCTCAGGAAATCCTGGGAAATTCTCGACTTCTGTGGTGTTCATCAAAGCCCCGCCGGCTGCAATCGTCCCTGTCAGAACGACCGGTCGCAATCCTGCACGCGCAGTATAGATGGCTGCCGTGTACCCGGCTGGACCAGAACCAATGATGATCAGATCGTGGGTGGACATATGTCTCCTTCCTTTCCGCGCCTGACCTCGTCCGGCGCGGCAATTCCTGGGAAACGACTGGGTCGTTGACAGACAATCGGAACCTCTGAGGAATCACTACTTTTCCATGCACCGCCGTCCGAACACCATGCCGGGCGATCGTCGAACCCCACAAGTGGGGCAGTACGTCTCGTACAGTCCCTGCATGTGTTGTCCGAATCTCACCCGACCTGACGCCCGGCCATCGGCACAGCGAAAAGCAGTGAATCCCTAGGAATCCATCCATCTTCCCACGAATCGATGCTCACCACGCACAATCGAGACGGTATCTGTTTTTCTCTGATTTCTCATACTCTTACTATTGCGGCTAGTCCACGAAAGAGGGGACCTAAGTCGCTATCTGTGTATAAGTGTCTTCCTACACACTTAATCTGTGGATAACTCACATCCGGCAGCCCGACCTTCTCATAGTGGAAAGTGAGGAAAGGAGTGCCATGAGAGCGAAGACGCCCAACCGATCATCCGGGGAGGTGGGAATGACAGCAGTACGCTCAATCACGGCCTGGGCCGCTCTGATCGTGCTGCTTGTCGGGGTTCCGTGGGTACTGGTCGCCTGGGGTGATTGGGCTGAAATAGGACTACTGATCCACGATCCATCTATTTTCCTGCTGGAAGACAATGGCCATGTCATTCTTGCGATCCTCACTGTCTTAGGTGCCATCTTCTGGATTCTCCTCGCCGGGGGGATTGTGCTGGAGGTGAGAGATGCCATCGTGGAACGGAAGCGTGGCCGTACTGACAAGCCTCATACCGGGCCTTTGGAGTGGACACGCGTTCTCGTCCGCCCACTCGTGTCCGCTGCTTTCGCACTAGCGGTTCTGGGGAGTGCTTCGCACGCCGTTGCCGAAGACCCAACTCCACCAGTCCCGGTGATGGAACCTGCGTGGGTGGGCGAAGCGACAACCGGTTCCAGCGCTCAGACCACTTCGCAGACCTCCTCGGCTGAAACCGATGACACGTTCTATGTGGTCGAACCCGGTGATTCGCTGTGGTCCATCGCTGAGAAACTGTATTCAAATGGCCAAGAGTGGACCAGAATCGCCCATGAGAATGAAGACCTCGTAGAAGGAACCGGAGACCTCATCCACGTGGGGTGGAGGCTGAAGATCCCTCCTCTGGGAACCACTGACATAGTCAAATCCGGAAACACTGTAGTTGTCGAACCTGGGGATTCGCTGTGGGCGATCGCCGACCGAAGCTTGGGCAACGGCAGTCTGTGGCCCGACATCGCGCAGGCCAACCAGGCCCTCGTTTCCGACGCCGACCTCATTCAACCCGGTTGGGAACTGACGCTGCCTGCCGAACAACCACGTCCTGACGACCCCAGTTCCCCCACAATCGCCGGTAACGAGGACGGGGTTGACTCACTTTCCTCTGATCCAGTGCAGTCGGTGACCTCAGTGGGTCAGGGCACAAGCTCCGACCCACGAACAACCAGCCAGTCCGCTGGCGATGACAGCGCACAGCCCGGGGTGGACTTGGCACCTGACACCTCCTCCCAGCCGGAACACGAGTCTCCTACTGCGGAACCATCCCCACCAGTTGTCACTCCCACATCGGCGACCCCACTCGGCCACACCGATCCTTCGGCACAACCCACGCCTGCCGACGCGTCGACACCGCTTGATTCGTCTGACCCATCGTCACAACCCCATCCCACAGAACCTATTGTTCCGACCGCTGTTCAGGAACCGACAGCAGCCCCGGCGATTCCTGAACCTTCGCCTTCCCCCAACGCGACCGATCCTGTGCCTGCAAGCCCGACTCCGACCACTCCTGATGGTGCCCTTGAGCCTAGTCACACCGCTGAAGGGCGCAGTCCACTGTCTGGCACGATGATGGCGATCGGGATGAGTACGGTTTTGGCCGGCGGAATCGTCCTCCTCGTCGGACGCCGGCGTCTGACTCAGTTACGGGCTCGTCCCGTAGGACGAAGAATCCTGCTTCCCGGGGATGCCGGAACTCAGCTAGAAACAGCGCTGGGAATTGCTGGAAGCCGGACCATCGCAGAGCGACTACCCCTCAGCACTCCGGAGGGCCCTGAGGAGTCCAACCCGGACACAACAGCCGAAGCGAGCAACATGAACCTCAAGTGGTTGTCTGACACGGGGATCACCATTTGCCTGGGAGAAGATCGGTTCACACAACCCGTCAGCGCTGACCTGTCAGGACCCACACCTTTCACCGTTCTGGCCGAGGATTCCAAGAACCTCGTCCCAGTCATGAGGGGAATCGCCATGAATGTTGCTCTCGACGAGTTTTCGGCTGGCCGCGACCTGCATATTGTGGATTCCAGTGACCTTTTCGACACTTTCACTGACTTGAGCCGCCATCTCACGTACGACCAGGGCTTGGACAGCCTTCGGGCGATGGTTACCGACAGACGAGTATTCATCGGTGATGACGACTGGTCGCGACTGAGCAGAGACCCCGACTGGGCGGACGCTTGGCGTCCAGCCATCTTCTGCTTCGTTGAACCCTTGAGCGACTCTCAGTTCGATGAACTGTCTGAATGTCTGAAGGGACCAGACGTCGGTGTGGCGGTTCTTGTCTCCAGGAATTCGGCAGATCTACGGGACAGCCACACTGTGACATCGGGGCACCTGGACCTGGATGCGGCCGATCACGGCATCCTCAGCCCGGCCAACATCAGCGTACGACCGTTCCAGCTTCTGCCGAGCAAACCACTGACGGACCTTCTCCTGACAAGTTCCAGCGACGACACGACTCCTGCCTGGTGGTCGGTCCGTGGCGACGCACAATCCCCCCCTCCAGAAATCGTCTCACTCGCCTACAGTGACGAAAGGGGTCTTGACATGATTCCCACCGCAGCACCGCCGACTGACGCCACGGCTACCACATTCAGCCATCCAGTCCTGAAAATGCTGGGTCCCGTCAGTTTGGACGGGACCCAGGGAGCGGCCCCGATTCGGGCTGAACGTTCCTGCATGGAATATTGCGGTTGGCTGTTGGAGCATCCAGGCACGACGGCAACGGCCATGGCCCAAGGCCTTCTGGTGGCAGAGGGTACGCGGCGGTCCAACATGAGCCGGCTGCGTGGGTGGCTCGGCACCGATGCGACGGGCAATCCGTATCTCCCGGAGGCCTACTCGGGGAGAATCTGGCTGGACACCGCTGTGACCTCAGACTGGCACAGGTTGAGGCTGCTGGTCGCAAATGGCATTGAGTCAGTGGGAACAGACACATTGATCGAAGCTCTCCGTCTTGTCCGAGGAGCACCCTTGGCTGATGTGGCGCCAGGCCAATGGCACTGGGCCGAAGAACTCAGGACTGACATGGTGTCCGTGATCCGCGACATCGGAGTTGTCGCCACCCTGGGGTCTCTCGCCACTGGCAACATTGATCAGGCCCGATGGGCTGCCAGCCATGCTCTCAAGGCTGCCCCCGAAGATGAACAACTCCTCTGTGTGCGAGCACGGACAGAACACCTGGCTGGCAACCGCACTGAAGTGGAACGACTCGTGACCTGGATCACCCGCAATGCCCGCAACCTGGGCACGGACCTCCTGCCGGACACCATTACAGTGCTACAAGAGGTGATGGGTTCCCGCCTTCCTCATCCCGACCAGCCCACCACTCCACCACCTGCACACACGAATGTTCCAACGGACATCCCACCCCAGACCAGTGAGCCCGCCTGATGACGAACTCTGGTGTCAGGCAGCGCCAGCGTACTCGATGAGAAGATCCCGGTGGGCCCGCAGGCGCTTCACAGTGTCGCAGCAGCGACGGCGAACCGCGGCGGAGGTCATGTCGTACAATTCGGCAACTCGTGTGTTGGGCAATCCATCGACATAGACACTCTCCACGATGTTCAATGACTCCGAGGTTGCGAGATGCAATCTTCGAGCCTCGACCAGTACGTCGCGAGCGGTCAGTTCTGGGGTCTCAGGAGAGTACGGCAATGGAATCTCAAGGGTGATCCGGTTTTCGGCCAGGACGTCTTTCCTGGAGTCGAGGACCAGATTGGTAGCGACAAAACGGGGCCGACGGGTCAGATCGTATCGCCCGATGCGAAGCCACAATGCCGACACCAGATGGTCGACCGGGGGATGAGGGAAGACCCGTGACATCAGGATCAGTTTCGGTAAGAGGGCTTGCACAATGACTCGTCCGGCCGCAGGGTGTTCCTCGTGACAAGCGGTGATGAGTGCACCCAGGACCTTGTCAGCATCGAAACGGATGCTGGTCAGTACTGCGTCCAAGTCGGGAGACGGCGAAAGCCAGGTCGCCTGTTCTTGCTTGAGCACTTCCCATTCCTGATTGAGCTTAGCCACGATGGTGTTGGGTACCGCTGCGTCTGGCGCGCACGACCATATGCGGATTCTCGATGAGGCAACTGAAGCGGATCGCGATGACATGGAAACCTCCTTGACGGCAGGTCTCCACTCTTTCCTGGCAATGTTGCCCATGGTGGTGTCCGAGACGGCCCATGTGTTGGCCATTCAGGGTTCAGTGTTGTCCTGGTGTTGTCCGACCGGGGAGTGGTCCACGGAAACACCGGAAACACAAGTCTGAGTAGGTACCAAATTTTCCGTACGGTGTACGGTTCATGGGGAAGACGGGTAATGTCGGGGGAAATGGTTGTGGCGGTCCAGACTCATCAAACAAGGGTCATTTCCAGCCACATCACCTTGGTGACAACCAAGAATACACAGCACACGCCCGTACGGACTAACGGTCGACCACGCCCATGTCGTACGCCGTGAGGACCAAACCCACGCGATCCCGGGCCTGTAACTTGAACAGCAGACGAGAGATATGCGTCTTCACGGTGCCTTCGGCCAGGTGGAGGTTCTCGGCGATCTCTGTGTTGTTCGATCCTTGGGCGATCTCCTTGAGTACGTCCATCTCGCGCTCCGTCAACAGGCTCAGGCGCGGATCGGCGTGACTGCGGTCGTGGTTGGGGACCAAGTTGGACAACAACCGCTTCGTTGTCGAAGGGGCCATGATCGCGTCGCCTGAATTGACGGCGTGGATGGCGTCGACCAACTCCGTCGCGCGGGCGTCCTTGAGCAGGAACCCGCTGGCGCCTGCGCGCAGGGCTTGGTACACGTAGTCGTCGAGGTCGAAGGTGGTCAAGATGATGATCTTGGCCGGATAGCCGGCTGCCGTGATCCTCTTCGTGGTCTCGATTCCGTCGATGCCTGGCATCCGTACATCCATGAGCACCACGTCGATGGGAACATCCCTGATCAACGCCAGTGCTTCTAGGCCATTGCTGGCCTCACCGACGACATCAATGTCGGATTCGGCCTCGATCATCATCCGGAAGCCACTGCGGACAAGAATCTGATCGTCGACCAGCGCAACCCGGATGGGCCGGGTCATCGCTACCCGAGGCGTACTGTCTGAAGCGGAATCTGCGCGCATACCCTAAATCCTCCTGTTTCCGTCGGACCGACCGTCAGCGTCCCGTCCAAAGCTTGAACGCGTTCGGCCATCCCGATCAGCCCTACCCCTGCGTTGTCCCCCCCGCGGGAGGATGAAGTCATTTTGTTTGTGATCGTCACGAGGATGTACGCGGGGTACCACACCACGGAGACGTGAGGGTCCGCTTCGGGCCCAGCATGTTTGAGAGAGTTGGTCAGTGCCTCCTGGATCACCCGGTAGACAGTCATCTCAATGATGGGAGTCGACCCATGAGGAGTGCCGGAAACGGTCAATGTCGCCTGCGATTTCTCTGCCAAGAGCGGTAAATCGGCCAGGCGAGGCGCAGAAGCAATGTCCACGTTGGTGTCGGTGTCCGAGCGGAGAGTACGCACGATTCGTCGCATCTCCTGCATGGCCTCGTGGCCCGTCTCCGAAATCGTGGTCAGGACCTGTTGAGCGGTGCCCGGTGATCGAGTGGCCTGGGCAAGCCCGCCCTCCGCTTGAACGACCATGACCGAAATCGAGTGCGCGACGACATCGTGGAGTTCACGAGCGATCGAAGCACGGATCTGCGCCTCAAGGCTGCCCTGGCGCGCGGCCTGCTCAGCGACCTGAAGAGCGGCGGCGTCCCGCTCGGCGACGACCTGACGGGCCCGGGCCGCCTCAACCTCGTGGCGACTGCGCCCGATCGAGTACGCCGTCGTCACAACGCCAGCCGCGGACAGACCGACCAGAATCACCATTGTCCGAAGGTCCGAGTCGCCGAACAAATGGGCTGCGATCCACCGGACAGGCTCGATGAACGCCACGACCAGAGCCATGATGAGATAAATCCGGGCCTTCTTGGACGGAATCCAGCGCGCAACATCGTACATTGCCAGGGGCATCACGATCCAGGACACGGTCGGGTACGTCAACAAGATAATTTGCAGAATGACGAACAGCAGACCGACGAGAAAAAACAAACCAGGATAGTGGTGTCGCAGGATGCTGGAGAGGAAGACGGCCACCCCCAAAGTACCGGCGATCACCACATTGTCCATGCACATTCCGGGCACCAAAAGAATTAGTGCGACAAGGAAAGGAATATGGACGAGAACAATGCCAGTGACCGCGAGAGAGGTGTCGAGGAACCATTCGTTACGAGTGGCTTCTTCCACCCTGAACGGACGTATCACCTGCACCCCTCAAGTGTACAAGAACTATGCGTGAATGAAACGGCGATTGCGAGGGGTTGTGGACCAGTACGCACCATGACAAACTGGGTGTCATGAAGAGGTTTTTCCGTGTCGTCCTCATCCTGGCCGGCATCGCCGCAGTGCTGTACGTCGTCACACACAAACAGTCCGAGGCCCGCGACCTGTGGGACGAGGCGTTGGCAGACGTACCCACGCCTTAACACGACCCTCACGGCCAGCTCGAAACCACACCCCGGGGACCGACGTTCCCTGATGAAGGTGTGGCAAAACGGGTCACCCCCGATCGGCTGATCGCTGATGAACACAGCACCAAGCTGACGAGGGGCCAGCATCATCGGTACACGAACAGTCTGAATGCCTGGTTGAGGTTTATCCCGCTTGCACCGATTGCATGGCTGCTGCGCGACACTGTGGAGGCAGGCTGGCTCGTCCGTCTGTCACGGTACGCCAATCGGTGTTTGTCACCGTGGATCATGCAGTACGTTGTACCACCAACTAAGCGCCTACGCCGTTGTCCTCCATCAGTACGGTATACTCGCCACTGCCCGCCGCGGGAACCCTGGCCTGGGATTTTGATTGCTGTTTCTGGGTTGGATGTCGTACCGCAGTGGGTACTGGGGCACTAACTCAGTTGGTAGAGTGCGACCTTTGCAAGGTCGAAGTCAGGGGTTCGAGTCCCCTGTGCTCCACTTGGGTTCTACGAACCCAAGTGTCAACAGGCTGCAATCGCCTCGGAAGTGCAAACGAGCTTCCACTTCTCTCGGCTCAATTTCCTCAGACCTCCGCCAAGGCTTCCACTGGGGACGCCGCGGCTGCGCGACGGCCCGGCAGTGTCGACGCCAAACCTGCCGCCACGACCAGTACGCCCAGCAAGCCAAGAGTCTGGGTCCAGTTGATGCTGAGGTGGACGGCCATCGTGGTCTTGGTGTCGGCTGCTATCTGGCCGATCATGGCGTGGGCACCGACGTAGCCGAAGAATGCACCGAAGAGCACTCCGACAAGGGCGCCGACGAGGGTCAGCAGTATCGCCTCGATCAGCAGCATCAGCCGAAGCTGGCCACGGCGCAGACCCAACGCCCGCAGCAGCGCGGACTCACGGGTACGCTCGACAACTGACAGCGTCAATGTTCCGCTGACGCCCACCAGCGCGATCAGGACAGCGACAGCCAGCAGCGCCGTCACCACATAGACGATGACGTTCAGCACCTGGTCGATCAGCTCACGCTCGACAGCCGAGCCGCCGGACATCAGACCGTCGCCGGGGATCTTGGAGATGCTCGCCATCGCAGTCGTGGCGTCGTACACGGAGAACAGCATGACGGCCTGCACCTCGGGCGAGCCTGGCGCGGCCAGTTTCGCCAGAGTCGCGGGGCTGACGAGCATGATGTTGGTGTCGCGAACCAGGTTCGAATACACCGTCGTCACTGGTACACCGTCCGTACTGAATGAGCTGTCTTCCTCAAGCGGCGTCACAGTAATGGTGTCGCCATTGGGGATGCTTGAGTAGTTGGACGGGTTCACCAACACCTGGTTGTCCGCAACGGATGCCGGCGCGACACCAGC
>Ga0123354_10015656_pt1 | contig 11859 bp, 2 predicted proteins | sample TergutLab28metaG_2_FD_97872 | JGI IMG/M metagenome (GOLD analysis project Ga0123354, IMG submission 97872) | Labiotermes labralis P4 segment gut microbial communities from Petit-Saut dam, French Guiana - Lab288 P4 | ecosystem: Host-associated > Arthropoda: Insects > Digestive system > Gut ... | reverse complement strand
TTGGGGGGAAAAAAAAAACCCCCTTTTTTTGTATGGTAAATAAAATTTTTCCCCCCCCCCCCCCTAAAATCTTGCCGTTTGATTTATAACGTGAAAAAAAAATTATATATTGTGGAGCGAGGAGGTCACAGATTAATATTCTGGCGCATGCGCATTGCATGCTGGGCACGCAAGTCTACAAATACACACTCAGAACGTGTAATACTTATTGCTTTGCCACAGCAAAAATGGTTGCCCGAACACACCTCAATGTTACTTTATACGAACAGACCATTGCCTGGCTTGTTACAAAATTATATACAAACTGAGGCTGACGAATAGCCTGTGTGGTGCATCCGAAGGTAGCTGTTAATAAATAAATAATATATATATATATATATCATACGATAAATTAGTGCGTCTTAGCAGTTTTGTATAGGTTTCGGGCCCTTGTCAGGACAGTCCCCTTGCAGGACGGCAACCTGTCACGGGAGAGGTTTATGTGTGACACCAACCTGCCCCTTAGGCATGGTATTTTGGATCAATAGCTTGCAATATTAAACAAACGAGTAATGCAATGTTAACTTCAGGGCAACGAATAACTTTGTACTTACTTCCCAGTTCTGTTATTTTGGATGAAAAATCTAACAAGAATAGTACATATTTTATGTAACCGAAAACACTGTCCTTACATCGCTTTGTGTCTTTGTTTATTTAAGGATACTTGAAACAACTGAAAACGTTGTGCTTTATGAATTTAGGGGAGAAAAATGGTGAATGATTAATTCTAAAGATATTTCATTGTAGTTTAATTAGAGGCCTAATTTTATTATATATTGATGTTAAGCCTCTGTGGTCTAATGGTCAGGGTTTCTGGCTACAGATACAGAGGTCCCGGATTCGATCCCCGGCGCTACAAGATTTTCTGAGTAGTAGTGGGTCTGGAACGGGGTCCACTCATCCTCGTGAGCCTCGTGAGGTCAATTGAGGAGCTACTTGAATGAAAAAAGTAGCGGCTTCAGGTCTAGAAAACAGAGATTAACGGCTGTGGGGACCCGTTGCGCTGAACACGTGACACCCCTCTATCCGCAAAAGTTGGCACAAACTTCGCCGACCGGTGGCAGCCGCTCTGTCGGTATAGTTCGCGTGAGGACTAAGGCCACGGAGTTTATTGATGTTAAGCAGTAAACCTCAAATGGAAAAAATAAGCTTATCTCAGTAATTAACCAACTTGATGCACAAAATTTTTGTTTTACAATAAGTTGATTTCATGCCTCTACATGTTTCGAGCACATGTGCTTATCATCAGGAGGTCAAAATTGCATTACACAGCCTCTGGTATCATCACACCTATAGGTGTGATGCACCAAAGCACAGGACGCACACCCACAGTCGAGCACTCTCAACAACATTCCCTTACACAATAAGACATGCTGCCACAACACACTGTTTATGCAACGAAATTAATCAGTGACTAATTTTAATGGTGACTTCAGCGAGGAAAGTGTAGCTCCCTGAGTATGATCCTTGGATCGAAACATTTCGGAGTAATTTTAGTGTTTTAATGAGAATTTTTATGTATGTGCATCATTTGTTATACTAATTAAATAACACTTAAATTTAATCCACACCCCCTGCCATATTTAGTCAATATCCTGTTTAATATTATCTTCCCATCTACATCTAGCTCTCTCAAGTGGTCTGTTTCCCTCAGGTTTATCCACCAAAACTCTGTATGCAGGTCACAATTTTGAAAATTACATATTATGTAATATTTGAAATTCAAGGGCGGTGAACAAACACGTTGTGCCCGCTTGGACAATGAAACCATGTTGCAACCCGGCAGGTGTGTGCTAATGTTTTGGAAGAACATGCTGCCTATATCTGGCAGAGTAAAATGCGGCACTGTGAAACATAGGGTCATAATGCGACTCTTGCATGGGGCTGGATGAAATGCACGGAGAAGTGAGCGGGTTGAGCCCCATTGCAATGAAACTAAATCATCATGACATTTGAATGAAGGACCTGAGTTTGTAACGGATGTAGAGGCTGCGCGCCTCTATATCGGATGCCTCTGTTAGCCACGGAATGTTTTACAGGCCAAAGTTCGTTTATATTTATGTCGTTTGATGGGTACATTTCTGCCAGATGCTGATGGTGCCTTGTATGTGAGAGGAGGTCTGACTGTTGAGGTCATATCAGACGCTGAGGGTGTAGGTGAAAGTATGTACATGTCGAGGTGGTCTGACTGTTGAGGTCATATCAGACGCTGAGGGTGTAGGTAAAAGTATGTACATGTCGAGGTGTTCTGACTGTTGAGGTCATATCAAACGCTGAGGGTGTAGGTGAAAGTATGTACATGTCGAGGTGGTCTGACTGTTGAGGTCATATCAGACGCTGAGGGTGTAGGTGAAAGTATGTACATGTCGAGGTGGTCTGACTCTTGTGGTCATATCAGAAGCTGAAGGTGTAGGTGAAAGTATGTACATGTCGAAGTGGCCTGACTGTTGAGATCATGTCAGAAGCTTAGGGTGTAAGTGAAAATATCTGCACATCGAGGTGGCCTAACTGTTGAGGTCATATCAGATGCTGAGGGTGTAGGTGAAAGTATGTACATGTCGAGGATGTCTGACTGTTGAGGTCATATCAGACGCTGAGGGTGTAGGTGAAAGTATGTACATGTCGAGGATGTCTGACTGTTGAGGTCATATCAGACACTGTGGGTGTAGGTGAAAGTATGTACATGTCGAGGCCGTCTGGCACTACGAACTTAATTCAAAATAAAATTTAATAAAGGCAAGAAATTTATTGACCAGCTGAGTGACTGTTGGAAATACTTCAACTTGGAGTTCACTACGTATGGCGGTAGTTGTGCTGGCTTTGAGAATCTTATGAAATAGAATTTACTGTATTAATGCTAACGTTCCTCGGATAGCAAACATTCTCAAAATCAGGGCAGAAACCATGAACTGTCTCTTCTGCATGACCGAGCCATCTGTATTAGGCCGTGTACGTACGGGTGCTGCATTACCCCATAATAAGGGTACCCTCATAGTCGCGATCGGCGCAGTTTAAACGCTCCTCTTACCAGTGTCTTACCTTTATCGGTCCGCTACCCTCGCCCTACCGTCGGGGTCAATATTGCATCGCATGACCCAAAACATAATTATTACGTTTGTGGCTTCGCCCCTTTCCGTGGTACCGAGATGTATTTTTGGAAGAAGTCACTTTTCAGAACGATTGAATGTTAAGCTTGGCTGGTCTATTAGTGATTTTCTTGACTTTATCCATTGAATTGTGAGATTAATATCTTTCGGGAAGTGAATCTAAGAATATCTAAGTTTCTTGGCCCTGGTGAGAATCTGAGGAAACATCGGCAATATTTGGAGGTCACATCGACCAAGTCTATGTCAATGAGTGGTTAACGGATATGTCAGTGTAAGTAGAGGCTGAGACAGGCCAATATCCTGTCTAAGGAATCATATAAAAAGTGTAGTGTTTCGTGGCTTCAAAATAACGTTTGAGTGACATCATAGCTAAAAAAAACAGTAATCGATATCGAAATGTTTGATGATATTAAAAATCCTAATTTATAAATTCTGAGGTGTGCCATCCCCGTTGTGTGTCGTAAATATTAGGTGGCATAGCTAAGTCAATAACACAACAATGTATGTCTACACCTATTATTACACATACATTGTTGTGTTATTGACTGTAGTTACCCCACCTAATAGTCCTAATTTATGAATTTAGTTAATAAGAAGTAATCCTTGTTAGATGATTTTTTTTAAAAGTCGTACGTCTCTCAGGAAAGAGAAAACAATTAAACTGTAGAAACTTTCTCTAGCAAACTTGTCATTGCTGCTTGCGACATGTTTGTTGTGATCTGAATCAAGTAGTTTGTGTTTCTCAATTCGGTCGCCTCTTTTTGTATGTCAGAATTGTTTTAATTTGCGAAGAAAGAGAGAAATAAGCATGAAGTAAGAAGCAAGGTTTATAAAACGTATATGAGCTTGGGCTTGAATATTTTTGCTCTTCTCCAAGCACTGGTCAAGGAAATTAGTGCAATCAGCTTAAAGGAAGAAACAAGCAAAACATTGGCACTTTTGGTTGGAAGATTGCGTGCACGAATCAAACGTGAAGTGAAGAAAAATAAAATGTTCATTAAAGAGGCAGACTGGCTGGATTGAAGGTGTTTAATTTACGTGGTAATAATTGTGTATATTTTGTTGTCAATCTTACGTGCTAATGGTTCTGAATGTAGTTGCATCCATCATACTAGATTGTGCTTCTGAATGCATTAGTTTCCAACTTAAATGATTAATATTTACGAAATGCGTCAGGCTTAAGTGATAATGGTTCTGAACATATTGGTGTTAAGATTACTTGATAACGTTTCTGAAAACACTGGTGTTATGCTTATGTGATAATGCTTCTGAAAATATTGGTGTAAAGGTTACGTGATATTGATTCTGAACGTAGTGGTGTAAAGCATACGTGATAATGGTTCTGAACGCAGTGGTGTTAAGCTTACGTGATAATGGTTCTGAAAATACTGGTGTAAAGATTACGTGATAACGGTTCTGAAAATAATGGTGTAAAGTTTACGTGTTAATGATTCTGAACGTAGTGGTGTAAAGCTTAAGTGATAATGGTTCTGAACGCAGTAGTGTTAAGCTTACGTGATAATGGTTCTGAAAATAGTGGTGTAAACCTCACGTGATAATGGTTCTGAACGCAGTGCTGTAAAGTTTACGTGATAATGGTTCCGAATTTACTGGTATCCATCATACTAGATTGTGGTTCTGAATGCATTAGTGTCAAGCGTACATGATTAATATTTCTGAAACTGCTTTCGTCAAGCTTATGTGATAATGGTTCTGAACATACTGGTGTTAAGATTACGTGATAAAAATTCTGAAACTACTGGTGTAAATCTTACGTGATAATGGTTCTGAAACTACTGGTGTAAATCTTACGTGATAATGGTTCTGAATGTACTGGTATCCATCTTACCAGATTGTGATTATTAGTGCCAAGCTTACTTGATTAATATTTCTGAAAATGCTTGTGTCAGTCTCATGTGATAATGGTTCTGAACGAAATACTTCTGCGCCAGCAACAAATAACCCCAATTTGCGTAACGTGCTATGAGGAAAGTTAACAAATTCATGTCGAAATACTAATCGCCTAACATGTTTTTTATTTTGTGTGTATTTGCCACTTAACATTGGATGCAACTTGCGAGGTCAGGCATCCTCTAACATAAACAAAAGCACACACTTTTTTTTTAAAGATAAAATCCACTACATTGGCAATAAAAATAAATATTTCTAATTAATAAAATATGAACTGATGTGTCTAAACGGAAGACTTTTTCAGAATCTGATTGTCTCTCAGCTGTCCAGAAAAACCCCACTTAACTCTATTAAAAATTGTCCAACGAGATGCAACACAAAGCAGTCAATTTATTATTCTGCAAGTTCACTCTACATGTTTCGGGTGTCAACCACACCCATCCTCAGTACACAAAACTGTAACTACAGCCTCCGGTATTGGTCATATTTTTTTGTGCAGCTACCTCCCTCCAACGTGGCCAAGCACAAAAAAATCTGACGAGTACCAGAGGCTGTAGTTACAGTTTTGTGTACTCCTGATGGTATGTGTGGTTGACACCCGAAACATGTAGAGTGAACTTGCAGAATAATAAATAGATTGCTTTGTGTTGGATCTCGTTAGACAGTTATTAATATAGATCAGCAATGCACGGAACTAAACACATAAAAAGCTTCACTTAACATTTTTTGTAGAACAAGACGTTTCTTCACCATGTTCACAGTGTCCGAACACTGGACAATATTTCGATCTGGTTGAATCCATTTTACAACCTCATACGTTACTTTGGACCTCTGTACTTCAGTAACGTCCTACTTTCTATTACAAAATGCGTTACATTCTCTCTTCCCATAAAACATTCTAACTAAAATATTATTTGCCATAGCCATATTTCTCCCATGCTTCATGTGCAGCCCATCCCTTCTTCCTTACCTTACAGGTTTTTTATTGTCTGGGCTAAAAACGTATAAATCGTAGGAGATATTTATTTATTTTGTGTTGCTTTGTGTTTTTATTTGTGTGAATTTTAATTAGATATTTTATTGTTTGTACAGTACCATTCCGCTTTTATTGTACTTTCAAGTGAAGTTTTATTCTTGCTTTTTCGTTCAATATTTGTTTGTTCTATATGTAAGTTTGTGCGTGAGTTTTAGCTGAATTTTAAATAGGTTCAGGTATTTGCACCTTTATGAATGATGAAACACGTTACGTGTAGCGAAGTCTGTATTAACGCTTTAAAGCCTAGCGGTGTCTTTACGTACTACCAGGTTTAACATTAAAAAAATCCTACATGTTGATCGCCTCGCTTTGTGTGTTTTGTACGGATCTCAGAACAGACAGCGACCTTTGCTTTATACACCATTAACTGAACGGTTTTTATAACCGTGGTGGAAGGTGTTTACAGCGCGGTACGGACTGATTCCTTATATAAAACAGATTATGTGTAGTCTTTAAAAGGTTAAGCTACTCTAGCTGTACATATATTGACCTGGATGGCGTGAAGAATATTCGCAGTTAGATCACCCGTACTGGGGTTCGAACCGGTTATCTCTTGAATCCGAAAAGGAGAGATACGTCTTTACAGATTTTCTCGCCATAAGTAGAAGGGATAAAAGGAATTTAAAGCCTTTTAAAGTCTTTAAAGCAGAAGGTTAGGAATCTGATTTCGTTTCTATGCGACAACTTTTTAGCCAGTCATTACGTTGCCCGAAGCAGCAGAATTTCTATAGTCTTTTTTTTTCAGTATGAAGTGATGCAACATGGCTGCTAAGCACAGAACGCGCTTAGAGGCTGTGTTTTGTCTTGTGCTATGTAGGAACACAGGTGTCTGCAGGCGGAGTCCTACTGAAGGGGTAAATCCGGGACCCGTCAGATCCAGCACGCGGGAGAGAAGACACATTGCACCCCGATCCAAGTTCCTTTTAATCAAAACTCGTGTGCCGGTATCAGCTGAGACCTTCCTCCTCCCACCTCCCACGTCGGCTGCGGCTGTTTCTTGCTAACCCGTCTAGACCTTACAATCCGTTTGCTTTCGAATCCAAATGCACCTGAGGCATGCGAACGAAAAAAGAAATTTTCACCTATTTTCATTTTAGGATTGTGACACAGAAACAAAGTCTAAGCACATCTTAAAACAAGAAACAAATTCTTATTTTGTACCATATTGATTGCTGTTATGACCATCTCTAAGCGTTCCTTCTTCATGGATGTTTAATTATTTATTCGATTTATTGCCGTCTTCGATCCTTCACTTTTCTTCATGGACTCTTAACATGGTGGTGAAATATTAATCTTCCTGTTTCATATCCGTGTGGTCCGAATTTCGAATCCCAGTCCGGGTACGTGTTACCCTTATTGAATTATTACGCATGCAGACAAATATTGGGAAAAGAAATTATATTAAAATCGGCCACCACCGTTTTTCTCAGTCCTTCTCAGTTCACCGTTTATGTACATCTGTAACACCGTAGGTATATATATATATATATATATATATATATATATATATGTGTGTGTGTGTGTGTGTGTAATGACCCTACTATAAAAACTAAACAAATGTATGTGCAGTTGGTTGAGGCGCTGTGCTACAAGCCGGGAGATCGCGGGTTCGATTAATTATTTCTATAGTAAAACCAACCAGATGAACCAGTGTATCAAATTTATCTTATTTGAAATGACACTCTACATGTTTCGGACGGCATCTCCGTCCATAATCAGGAGTTCAATACCGTGCATACAGCAAACGGCATTTGCTTGTTGCTGTATGCACAATCTTGGACTCCTGATGATGGACGGAGAGACCGTCGGAAACATGTAGAGTGTCATTCCAAATAAAATAAACTTGATACACTGGTGCATCTGGTTGGTTTCACTGTAGAAATAATATTACGATGCACGGCCCTATGAACGTCAAACTTAACTTCATTCTTCTGGCCGCACTATATCCCTGGGGTCGATTCAGCTTGTGACAGAAATGGGTAAAAGTGTGTCTCCAGGAGTGCAGAGGTGGCCCGTCCCTAGGGCTGAAAAACCGTATCACCTTCACGTGCCAATTATCTGGAAATCTGGGATCCTAAACGCCCTGGAGCTGTGAAAGTCTGACGAGGCTGTATGGGGATAACTTTACATATTTTGCACACATTCCCCCTTTTTCCATCGTCCAGTAATGGTTTCTTTTATACCAAAATATTGTCAACCTTGGTGAAATTTATGCGTTTATACTACACACGCACACACACACACACACACACACACACACATATATATATATATATATATTCTCATGAATACATCAGTTATTCTTTAGTAATTCTATCGCAGTGTTAGACTCCAGTTTAAATGTGATGGCACACGGTGACGCACGGGAGGGGAAGTGAAGGGGAAACTGGCGAATGGAGTGGGTAGCCAGTACTCTTCACACTACCTCGGAACATAGTTTACCCAGCATTACTACCGCTGATGCGCACAACTCGGATGCCAGTAGTCGACTGAACTGACGCCCCCCGCCAATTTAAATGGACTCGTCCGTTTCGCCGAAAGACGAAATCTGGTTTCTGCGCGTGTACCATCATATTTCAATTGGCCTCTACACGCTGTACTGTCTCCCTCCCCCTCCACGTCACCCCCCGTTGGACGATGGATCACTGTCTTTGTACATATTAAGGCGATTTTATTAAATTGGAAAAGAATGATAAAAATGCGTATTTTTCAGCAGGAATGGCGACTTGATATATGAATTTTGGCGTTTTGTTGACCGTGCATCTCAGTATATTTATCTCAGTATTTAACCAACTTGATGAACAAAATTTGTTTCACAGTAAGTTTTATTTCATGCCTCTACATGTTTCGAGCACATATGCTCGAAACATGTAGAGGCATGAAATAAACTTATTGTAAAACAAAAATTTTGTGCATCAAGTTGGTTAATTACTGAGATAAATATAAATGATATATGAAGTATACTTGATATATTAGTGAGTCTGACCCTCTTAAGATAATGTATATTTATTCATGCTACGTACCCATTCACACGTTTAAAAATCATGCGCCACTAAAAAAAAGTCTATTCAGTCAGATCTGCTGGAAATTGGCTACTACAGAACTTATGGCTACGGGCGAAGGGCGACTGTGTGATAGAAAAGGAGAGAATGTGAGACAAATTTGTCGATTCGGAAACTTTTTCCCCTGCAGTAATTTGTCTGTCTGTCTGTCACACGTATATAAACTTTTAATGTTCGCCGCATAAATGACATTTATTTATCGGCAGAAAGCTGCATGCATTAGAGCTGCGTTTCTCTTAGTTGCACATGAAGTTTTGGGAATTAATTAAATGACGTAATTTGCGTTGTTAGAAATTAGTTCTAGATGATTTTTTCAATTTCGGTGTTCATAATTTTATTAATGAAAGACATAGAAATAGAATTTTACCTAATCAGACGTTCAGGTGACCGTGAATCGTGATAAATTCTTATAATAAAAGCAACTAGTTGCACTAATTTCTCAAATTTACTTATGGAATAAAACTCTACATGTTTCGGACAATTCTGTGTCTATCATCAGGAGTTTTTTCACTGTACACACAGCAATGGTATATGTCATACAGATTGCGAGCAGGATCAGGACGGGACTGAGTTCCGTCCTGATCCTGCTCGCAAGCTGTCAGCAAACCTGTATGACATATACCATTGCTGTGTGTACAGCGAAAAACTCCCGATGATGGACGGAGGAACTGTCCGAAACATGTAGAGTTTCATTCCATAAGTAAATTTAGTAAATTTGAGAAATTAGTGCATGTAGTTGGTTTTTTATGTGAATAGTTTTGTCTCTGTGTTATATGGGTGTGAATCGTGATCTCTCAAATTGAGGGAGAAACGTATGTTGAGGGTATTCCAGAAGAGGTTGCTGAGGATCATTTTAAACTAAAGGGGATGAGGTAGGAGGAGGGCTGGAAGAGACTGCGTAATGGAAGCTGCATGTTTGCACTTCTCCCTAAACATTATTCGGGTGATCGGATCAAGAAGAGTTAGATGGGCGGGGCATGTAGCACGTAAGGCGGAGAGGAGAAGTGAATACAAGGTCTTGGTGGGGAAAACTGAGGGAAGAAGATTACTTAGAAGACGTAGGTGTACGTGGGAAGGTAATATTAAATTGGATTTTTTAAGAAATAGGATGTGAGAATGGATTGGTTTGATTTGGCAAACATATAGGGATAAATGGCTGGCACTGGTGAAAGAGGAAGTGAACCTTGTGTTTAAAGAACCATCGCCTTCTTCAGAGGGCCTCTTCAGCGTGGAGTTATTTAGTTTTATTAATTAATACATAAAACTTGAGAATTACAATAAAATATATGAGATGTGAAGTCTGCCTAGCGGATATCGATTTTGTGTCTTTTGTGATGGTCTTTAATACGTCAGTTGACTGTTAGTCAAGTTGCGTTCTTTCGAACTCGGATATGTTACATGTGTATTCTTAACCTTGGGTAAATTCTACATTTATTACACCTTCGTTGAACAACGTAGTAACAAAATCAAATTAATATTGTCTCAATTAAACAAAAGCGTAAATATAAGTAAATTGTGTTAGTGAAAAACGAAATATGAGTTTAAAAACTCCAAACAAATCAAATGTGACGCACAAATTTTAATTCTAAGTTTATAAACTATTCTTAACTGAACTAAAGATCGTCAATATAGATTTTAGTAATATTTTAATATTCTGCGGAAGCTATATTATCATTAAGGGTGAAAAAACACAGTGAAACCTGCCTAATACGGAACCGTAAGTGGCCGGAATTTTTTTTTCCGTTACAGGAAGGCTTCGTTTCACGCAGGTACTTGAATCTGGGATCCTCCGACTGCATACATTTTCCGCTAAAGAAGTTTCCCGCTACGTCAGAATTTCTTTTAAGACGGGCTTTACTCTTATTATAATATGAAAGATAATTATCTTTCAGCACTTGAGTAAATGGAACACACGCCCTAATTAAATAACAGTTAACATTTGTGCAGCAACGTTAAACTGTTGAGTAATCCGTAAGTGTATTAGTAATTAAAAACATGAGCAGAATATCAATAACGTGTTTGAATAATACATCATAGTTATAACATTGAAATTTGAAATTTGTCTAATTTATATTTCAACATTCAAGGAGAACACATTGTGTATACATTACAAAGATCAGTGAATTAATGGTGCTTAGAGAAATGAACGTCGTTTGTTGTGTGACTTGTGCGGTACAAAATTCCGCTGTGTGGCAGGTAATATAGTTCTCGAGTGTTAAACGTGAAGGTACGTGAAGTAACCACTGAGGTTTAAAGCAGTGTTTCTCAACCGCTGGGCCGCGGTCCGATACCGGGCCCTGACATCAATTATACCAGGACGCGAAAGATTCTCCTGGAATTTGTCATTTTGGTTTTCTAAGAATTTTTTCATGAATAAATATTCTATAGTGGAAATATTCTGAGGAGAATAATATTCATGAATGTGTCGAAAATCTCAGACCCAAATGTTGGCCTGAGGAAACTACAATATGCTACAAGATTTCATTAGTCCAGGGATTTATAAATAATTTAAATGTAATTTTATATTTGTCAACATGCCACACCGTATACATAAGTGTTCTAACACTGTGAAGTGAGAGAGAAAAACCAACAAGATGCACGAGTTAGATGTTTATTTTTAACAATTTCTCAACATGTTTCGGGCATCATTATGCCCATCTTCAGGAGAACAAGACGTATGTTACTGCATGTGGTGTGCTGCGAT
>Ga0123354_10015655_pt1 | contig 11860 bp, 6 predicted proteins | sample TergutLab28metaG_2_FD_97872 | JGI IMG/M metagenome (GOLD analysis project Ga0123354, IMG submission 97872) | Labiotermes labralis P4 segment gut microbial communities from Petit-Saut dam, French Guiana - Lab288 P4 | ecosystem: Host-associated > Arthropoda: Insects > Digestive system > Gut ... | reverse complement strand
CTCCAGCGAGAGACTCACCCTGTATATTCATGGAACAAATATAGCTTCTAAGGCACGTACTACGTAAAAAAAAAGGGGGGGGAACAAACACAGTTGTATATATGCGTATGTTACGTATAAGTAAGGAAATTGTTGGGTTGGTTTAGTCGATACAAGATGCTTTACGTACATGCGCAGGATCTTTCTTCTGTACCTTAATTTTGAGAGGAAAAAGAACTAAATTAAAACGCGTATTTCTACTTGCCTTTTACAGGAAAATAAGACAGATTTTTAATATTAGCCACATGGCTCAGTATGTTCGTAATAAATTGTTACATTGTGTGAGATGGAAATTATACAACAAGTGCTTAAATTAATTGCTGTGTAATATTAACGGTCGCTGTTGTAGTGAGAGAAAGATTGTAAATCATCTTGTAAATGTGTATAGACTAAGTCACGGTAAAGTTCCATGCATTCTCGGTTTCACAGATTCAGTATTGAGTGAAAGGACTACCATTATACTCTGCGTAAAATCCCACAAGAGCGCAGATCTGATTTGCACCGTGGCGGAAGCCTGAAATCACGCAAGGGTGTGGAAACTTAGGAGACCGCGCGCGGTTCTGATTCAGGTAGTTATATTGAAAGTTTGAGTCCTGTCCAACACATGTCTCACGTGGATCGACCTGGAATCGATCCCGGGTTCGGACCACGCCCTCATGATCAAATTGTCTGGGTGGGCCAAGGTTTTGCAATGCTAATATAAAATTGTGAAGATGGTGAGGGAGGGGGTGGTTGCGGTGGCGCGCGCGCGCGTGCTCACAGAATTGATTGCAAACCCTTTACAGGGGATGAAAGCCTCACTGCAGCGGGAACATCGCTCTCTGCTGGACCATCGCGAGACGGTTCCGGTCTCTTATCTTGTATCCTGGGAACCTGAGATCGTGACGTCGTCATGGGGTTTCACCGCGTGCGCTCCTCACCTCACTGACACTTGTGAGTAACCTAAAACGTGACTGCAGTCAGAAACTAAAAATCACATGCATGCCGTTACAAAACTAGCCCATATCCTCAAAGTGTTGTCTATTACGGAACCCGAGAGTCCATTACTGTCGTTGCAGTCAGACAATGGACAAGTTCCGTACAGTATTTATGTAGGCCTGTTTTAATTATTTGTCGTTTCTGGACTTTACATGGCTCTCATTTCTTCCATTGGTAACTGGTTGTTGCTATCCGGGCGGGTTTTTTTAAAATTATATTCTATTGTAATAGTAATGGCGACGTTTGGGATCGAACTCAGCATCTTTTAAATGAAAGAGCTAGTGAGTAGTCTTTCATGCCGACTGATGGGCTCTAACCCAGGACAGCTTGCATAGTAATCTGGTGCTTTGTGTGACAGTTTGGATCGAAACCAGAAGTTTTTGAATATTAGGATAAGACGTCATAACATACGTATTGGCCTAGTATTCAGAAGTTCTTGGATTGTATCTAACGTTCATCCTTAATGTTAATAAAATGAAGTAATAATAAAGTGTCGTTATGACAACCATTCCCATGAACACTAGAATATCAGAACTTTCCGAAACGTCACTTTTGTTAAGTACAAGGCGGTGAGAAATATTCAGCATAACATCCCAATTATTGAAACTTTGGCGAACATTTTAGGCGCTTTTTGCAAAATTGCGAAAAGCGACTATTAGTTTCGTCACATCCTTCCGTAAGGAAAATTTCTGTTCACACTTGACGGATTTACATGAGTATTATTCGAAAATCCGTCGAGAAAATTTATTAAAATCTGAAATGATAACGGGTACTTTTATATGAAGACCTAACTACATTTATGATATATATATATATATATCTGAAGTCTTCTTAGAACGAGACATGCTTCAGATAACAGTTGTAGAGAAATTCAAAACACAATTTTGCCTTCGGAGATAATGTGGAAGAGTATGATAAAGCCCGACAAGCCGCAGATGACTGTATGGCGAATGCACTTTCCATGCTGGACAACTAAGGCTACAGACACACACTCAGAATACGCAATAATTTTTGGTTTTCCACGGCAACAATTGTTACACGAACGCAACTCATTGTTATATTGCACGTGCATTGCCTGTCTTGTTTAGGTTTGTTGCTGAAACTTGAAAAATTTCTGATTTATTCTTCTTCTTCAATGGCGCGACAACTCGCATCGGACCCTGGCCTCTTCAGTAGTTTGCCTCAATATATCCCTATCCCCTACTAGCCTATCCATCCTCTTATATTAAGCAGCAACAAGAAGTCCTTCCTGATGTTGTCTTCCCATCTCAGTTATCTTCCCACTGGTCTTCTTCCATGGAATTTTCCATCCAGTACCTACTTTTTTCGGTATTCTAGAATTATTCATTCTTTCTGACCGGCCCATTGTGATTTTCTTTTAATTTCCTATTTGGTTTGGCTTATAACCTTTGGCAAGTTTGTATTTTGTTCCTCAGGCGGTGTAATGTACTTTAAATTCGTTTTAACTCACTAACGTTATGAGAGGTTTTCGCTGAATCTCTGAGTTTCTCTGCACATGTTGTAATGGTACTGAATATGACGTCAAATGTATTCTCAAAGCCTCGCAGTTTCACATTTCATTCATTCCAGTGAGCATAGAAGTCTGTGAAGAATATCATAGTGAAAAGTCCCTGCTGATGATGTAACTGCTGATGGCACTGTTTTTCATTTTTTTCTCCCTCTAAAAAGTTTCGTTTCATTCTGGCATTCGTCACATCTGTGAAGCACACAACAAGCCCTTTTTATGCATGAGCAACCCACCGTCTCTTTGAAAAGAAAATTTAACTGTGTTTTATTTACAGAACTTGGCGCATTGAAGTTAACCACTTTGGTAAAAATTATGATTTTTTCTTCCATGTGACTGAGACCACTGCTTTTCTGGCGGAACAGTGCACTTGAAAGGTGGAAAGGAACGACCAATGTGTTGTGTGAATAAAGGTCATAAGTAATAGTGGCTTCTTTGCCAATGGTAAAAGAAACTGTTTTGGAATTACCTAACATAACATAAACACGCGTTGACGGCAGCGGTATAAATGTCTAGCCCAGCTGTTGTTCAATTTGTAAAGTAAAGTCTGTAAAAAACTTTATTATATTTTGCAAACCGAACTCTGATTAGTTTCCGAACTGAAGATGTGATGTCCTTTTTCGTCCAGAAAAACTGAAAAAGTACCGGATTACACATCCATTTTTTAGTTTCTCATGGACGTTCGGTTTTTAATGATCTTTTCTCCACTGTGTTCCAACAGCCGAACAGATCTTTGTTGGTTTTCAAAATATTTCCGTTGATTTGGAAGCTTTCAAAAGATCTTCGCCAATGCGCCTGCTAGTCATGCTTCCTTTAGAAGTTCTAAAGTTACTCTTACCTTTTTCGACAATACTTTGTCTGACCTTGAAGGCTGCAACTGCTACAGTCGAAGAATTTGGACATATCGTGTGAGAGAACTGGTTTTTGGTAATATGTAAAATTTAACTTCAACTTGTTGCACGATACTGTCAATGCTTCGACATTTTTCGGCCTTAACTCTTGGCCATCTTGAAGGAGCTGTCGTCAGCATGTGCAGTCCATGTTTCAACTTGTTGGAAAGTCCACCTATGATTAAAATTCTTGGAATGATAATTATATGCCACAGTTCTTGAAATCAGTGTTATAAATTACGGTTAAAATGCAGTATACAATTATTCTTCTTTTGCTACAATTGTTGTGTCAAAACGTCTATGTTCCAGTCTTTCTTCAAATGTAGTAAGTTGAGGAATCAGAGAGCCCATCTTTTGGCTTTACTCTATGAATAAATATAGCGTATCCATAGGCTGCACATTCTGAAGAGAGCTCCGTAAGGATGGCCAAGCGTTAAGGCCGAAACATGTCGGAGCGTTAATTAACAAAAGTATTGCGCAAAACGTTGGTGTTAAATTTTACGCATGTAATATATTTGCACGGAAACTGTACAACATTAAATTTGATTTTTGTTAAATTGGTTAATTTTATCTCAGGTGATATGGACTCTTTTTAGTCCTAAATAATTAATCAGTGAAATATTAGAAATGTCGCTTAGCAGAAAAAGATGTGTAAATTACATTTATAGAACAGAGACGATATAAATTTCTTTTTCATTTCTCACTACCATGTTTTTCCATCCACCACCCTTGAAATTCTCTCCCATTTCCATCACTCATTTTCTGCCTCTTTGCTTTCTAAAACATTTGCATAAGCCTGAAATGAATACACGACATTTTACCTACGAGACAAATGCCATGGGCCAACAGCGTTCTCTTCTAAATTTCGAAAGATGAATTGCAGAATGTTGCTCGTCTGGTTGGAATGTTGGCAAGAACACACGCACGGCAGTCAGAAAGCACACTGGAAAGTGGCGTCGCATGTTGCAGCTGTATGATTGTTGCCAGGCAATTGATGGACTTTGCAGGTTTCTGCAATTCCTCTACCAGACTTATTCAAATGTAAACTAACGTTTGTATGACTTTTACCTACGACCTTGCCATGGTTCGAACAGTCAGTCTCCGTCCTGTCACCGCTTAAGCCTGTGTCCGATCTCACGCAGGTCTATGTGGGATTTGTGGTGAACAAAGTTGCACTGAGACAGGGGTTTCTCTTATTACCCCCGTTTTAAATTTTGTAGGGCTTTGACATTGATGTATTACGTTCCGCAACATACCCTTTTTTTGTATTCTATCAATCACTGACTTGTAATTAAAACATAGTTTCGGGAGCCAGCTCTGCTTCCGTCTTCAAATGCGGGAAGCCAAACAGACTGGTGGACCCCTTAGAACGCTCTGTGGCTGAGAATACCTCGTTCTAAGGGATCCGCCAGTTAATTCGTTTTCCGCACCTGAAATCGATAGCAAAGCCGGATTCCGAAACGTTATGTTTTATTTATAAGTCGACAATGGATAAAGTCCAGAAAAGGGAGATTGTTTCGGAACTTCCGGTTTCCCGTCAGTAATGCTTCGTACTAACTCATTCGTCAGTCACCAACGCTGTATAATCTTAGCCATTTACCGTGTCGCCAAATAACATTCAGCGTTGCAATTGACATATTTATACATATGTACATTCTGACAAAATATTTCTTTGAAACAAAATTTTGCTTGACGAGCGCGCGCGTACCACTGGTTCGCCGTAGTTGCGTTATAGAACATGTGTCAGTTCCAGAAATTGTGCTTCCTCACGACCCATTTCATAAACGCAGTCTCGGTCTTCAAAATGGGTCTTCCCATTTAGTTTTCCATCCGACTCCATCCACTGTAAGTTTATTCATGAGCAATCTCAAGTCGAATATTGCATTCAGAATTTATGACAGCTGTCTAACGTCACTTGAGTCACCCATTCAATTCAGGGAGGATGGCTCAATGCGACTGACGTAAACACGCAGTGTTCGTCTGGTGCACTTGGTATGTGCTGGCATGAAACACACCTTTTCCAAATCTTTTGAGCTTTATAAGTCGAGGTACATTACGGTTTTTATTGCGGTTTTTATTGAAGGCATCATATTTCGCGCGATTTTGAAATACTGCACCCTTGTAATACAGAGGTAAATGCGATCCCTGTGCGGATCTGGTCAGGCCCACAAGGCTGCAAGATGTTGAGACACCCAGAAGTTCTAGACAGCCGGCATATGAAGGTGGGAAGGTTGTCAGGCCTACGCACCGGCCGCATTTACTTACCAGGAGAGACACCTGGTACTCATTTCTGTTAAGGCTGAGTCAACCCCAAGGCCACAGTGCGGCCGGAATGATAAGGTCAGTGAACCTTATAAGTAATAGTAATAAATCTTTGTGTGGTTTTTTTTTTGGCGCAACATCCCCACATTGGGCCAGGGCCTCCTCATTCACGAGGTTTCTAGATCACACACAACGACGCAACACAGTCGGTAGGACTCTTCTGGACGAGTGATTAGCTCGTCACAAACGTCTCTGCCTGACAACACACAAAACTCACAACAGACGGATATCCATGCCCCCGGTGAGATTCGAACCACAATCTGAGTAGGTGAGTGGCCGCAGACCCACGCCTTAGACCGTGCGGCCACTGGGACCGGCGATAAATCTTATTCTACACATAAAAATTAAAATAACGCGCTGTATATTCATGCAGGGTAAAAAAAATTACAGAATTTCTGCGGCATAATTGGTGTTAATTGACGCGAATCTTTGTCTAGGCGCGCGCTCTAGAAATGCAACCCACGAGTAAATAACGAACTCGCGGTCCACGAACAAAACATATTTAAGAACAAACTACACGTAATGTAATGGCTCAAGGACGGAGAATAGATGACATTACATAACGTGACGCTGTTTAATTAACGTTAAGACCATTGAATCGAGGACGTTGCGATGGGTTGGACACGTGTGAGGTGAGAGTAACAAGAAATGATTATGTGCATAGGACGAAGTTGAACACATTTTCCAAAAATCTAGGAACCGCCTGACAATTCTAGACGCTAGAAGGGGAACATGCAGCAAGTTCCATACTGAGGTTCCACCGTATAAGGTTTAGTCGCCACGGCGACCTGGCGACCTTGATTTGTGCCCTTCTGGCATAGAATTTTGGTGGATGGGGAGACCTTGGTGGATACACTTATACGAAAGCAAGTCGATGGTACTGGAGTGGATCAAGGAGTATATTCTTGTACGGGAGGGCAGAGGATGGAGCCGCATAAGGACAGTTCATTTCCGGGCTTTTGTGTTAGCGGTACTGAAGGTGGAAACGTTTTGCCAGCCACCGGGTTCTTTACATAACTTCATCGGCAAGCGGTTTTATTTGCCAAAGCTGTGATAATAGTCTTACAGATTTGTACACTTTTTAACGACCCTGTCTAAACTACGGTAGTTACAAAGTGTCGAAATGGAGAGATAATTGAGACTGGTGAATAGGCACGGATACTGAAGGAGGCGGTGGTAGCAAATTTTATGGCACTGTCGCTACGAACGTGCGCCAGTGGGGACTGAAGAGATTCACGAAAGTATGCAAGTAAAGTAGCCTAGATTCGTGCCGGCTACTTCCAGAACTGAAATCTGTGTATTATTGCCGCCACGCCAGCCTGTCCAATATAAATGAGAGATTGATCCGCAGTCTGTAACCGACGTTGTTCCAGACCACAAATAGACTGTCCCCACCAGCATATTTTATGCATTACGCATATTTTCTCCGTTATCCGAGGTATGTGTCTACCCCAGTGTAAGAAAGTCGGTTTCACCTACCTGACAACTACGTGACCTAAGCACTGTCTTTTAAAACAATTAAGTTCATGTCCTTATCAGTGGTGTAAATAATCGGTTGGGGACCCCACTATAATTATTAGTGCAGATCTCATAACATGTATCGGGAATCTTTTTTTTTTTTTGACGGAAATGAATCGACGCCATTTTTTATTGATTAGCTTTGGGTTCGAGCCCTTACGATCCCGATGCACCTAGGCCTTAATTTAACAGGCCCTTTGTGCCCATTAGTCTGATAACAATTTAGGGGAGCCCTGTTCCTTTGTTAGAGTTCCAAATGGCCCCCAGACTTAGACTCTTATTATCTCCTGGATCCAAGAAAAAGGAACCCAGATGTACAGTACGTGTTTGAGTGAAGACAGAAACCTCACACATACAGAGAACGTGGGCAGATGTTTCCTGCTGTACTCCACACCTCCTACGTAAGGGACTATTAGCCTCATGAAGTGAAGATGTCTTCTCAGGATATTATGTCCATTAAGAAGTCCAATCACGACCCTGGATTTTGTTCTCTTAAAAAACGAATGTCTGGTCTTGGCACTCAGACTAGGGCCCGAAATTAATTCTCGATCCCTTCTCTGAGTACTACCAAGACCTCGCCACCTCGCCCATTCCTGGTTATCCAACCAGCGTCGTATCTTTCTTCGTATATTCTGTCAAGAGACCCCCCAAAGACGGCTGAGGTCCGACAAACTTCCGAACGGAACCATCTCTTGCGAGCTTGACGGCAATTTCGTTTCCTCGTACCCCCAGCATGTCAGAATCGACATCAAAATTGCCCAAAACAAATTTTGGTATTCTATCCGTTCGCGGGGCGGGGGATTCTCGCAGCACGGGGTCTGTGGGGGCCTTATCTATGCCATATTGTTAGTGTATAACATGTTAATTTCGCAAATGACTTAATCCTTGGAGCGGTGTCCTTTTGAAGAGACCGGTAATCACAACGCCAGTGAAGAAATTCTACCTAATTGGAGCCTGAGGATTAATTGAAGTGCTCGCAAGTGATCGGCACTGGACCATAACTTGCCCACACGAATCCATCCCACACTCTCACATATTTATTCACGATTGTTTTCGATCGTCATATTAATCTCCAATTTATGCATAGGTCTTCCGAGTAATCTCTTCACCTCAAGATTTTCCGACTGAATTATTGCGGACGGTGCCATTTGTCATCTGCCCGGTTGGCGTCACATCCTCTTCTCATCTCAACCACCCTTATCTGACTGAACAGTGCAAGTTGCGAGAGCTCTTAGTATTCAGTTTTCTCCGTTCTACTCTTACTCCCTCTTAAGTTTTGACTGATCGTATTTTCCTCGGCATTTTATTCTCAACGCCTTCGATTTTTATTCTTCCCTGGAGGCTCGTGTCAAAATTCAGACACATACAAAACAACAGGTAAAATTTCCTTCTGATCCTAATGTGTACGGCACTAATATACAGAGCTCTCTGACTTCCTCTCGTCTCTCTCTTTTTCGCCTGAATGAGTATATAACATCCTGCTGTTTGAAGCACGTCTCGCAGCGGGTCATTGAAACATAGTGAAAACAAACGAACACTGTTTTCCATAAATATTCGTCTCAATCTTTTTATTGCAGTTTGCGCCAGCTGTCACTCAACGCGGATGTGTTAACTTTAGCAGTCGTTGCTCTAATTCCGGTTCGATTCGAATACAACACGGACGCCTTACAAAACAGGAAGGTGGCTCGGTTACAAATAACGAAAGTGGCGTAGAGTGCATGGGAACTTAAGTTTATGACGTAAGAAATTTGCACTAGGTGATGGTGGTTAATTACCCTGCCTTGGAGGTGATTCTTTCCGCATTCTTGACCTGTTCAGTGGTTGAAGGGTGTTCCAAAAGTCTGCCTATAGCGGCTTTGTATATTAACTGTTACGTCGTCAGTAGACTGGAAAGTGAATCTTACAGTTGCACGAAAGTAGAAAGGATGAGAATTAGATGCGTCAGGATTATATGTAATTGTCGTTTGTATAATTTGTTGTATCTATACTTGTTCATTATTTTTTATGGTGGGAGGATGGATGGATGGGTGGGTAAAAGGGTGAATGTGAGAGTCATCAATTATTTAACGATATTTTATCAACTTTATCTTAACTTTATCGGCACTGTGTATTTGAAAGGAATGGGAAGGAAACGTTGTTCCTCTCTTTCAAGATCTCCAGTATTCACCTGGAGAGACTACGGAACAGGACGAAAACCTGGAAATAATCGGTGTCCCGACCGAATTTCGACCCGGTACGACAAGAATACTAGTCAGAAGTACTCCTGCCTAAATCAGCTGACTCGCTGTACGTACAGTGTTCCAAATGCTGGCATCCCAGTAGTCCTGTAGTCAATTGGTCTAGGGACTGATAACGCACAGTACATGTTGACATCCCTGTCCATGCCAGAAACATGGGTTTACAGGTTAGGTACTCTGCTTGCGTAGGTTACAGAGTGGGTATTTGGATCCAGTTGCAGCATGATAATGCATTTAACTCCAAGAGCATTAAGATATCGAAGGCTTCAAACCTCGCAGAAAGCCTGTAACTTTCTCGCTTGTGAAAATGGGGTCTGACGTTAAGAGTCACTCTTAATGTTTGTGTCAGTGCGTGGATTTGAAGCCCTCCTGAGGCGTGGAGAGGTAGCGGCGGGTCGAGTGGTTCTCGAAACAAGTGAACACGGGTGTGTTACTTAGCAGCAAATGGAGTTCACTTCCTCCCCATTGTTAGAGTTGACTTCTAGGGCTTGATATGCATTTGACAGCTTGCTTGTGCCCAGTTCTCTATGGATGTCTGCAAGACGGGTGTGTACAAGGGGAAGATACATATCGCAGCAGCGGACTTAAAAGTCTCTTATGAGAATCATGCCACCGAAGGTACTTCTAAAGTCAGATTTTGTCGCTGTATTTTGAACTCATATGGATGTCTGCACTTGTAACAGAATCTTTCAAAATGTAATACAGTAGCAGCGAGCTAGTGTTCAGTGCTATTTTATAATGTCGTAATGTTGGTGTGTTACATTTATCCAAGTATATAAATAACAAATTTGGCGAATATGTGTACTAGTAAGCAGATAGTTTATGCATTCATACATAGATGTACATGTCAAATTTTTTTTTCTGGTATTGTTATTATCGAATGTCATAAATACGGTTTATACTTGTACTCCTGATGTGTAACACTGTCACTATTGGAATCATGCTTTTGTAGATGGAATATTTAGTGTTACAGTGCATCAACGTTAAATACAACGTTAGGGAACATAACGTTTTGGATAGACTAAGTGGCCCAATTCCGGATTAGCGTAAGGAGAACCACAAAATAAACTTCCATGCCAATAAACCGGAAATAACCAATGTTACGTGCTGTGTACTTCGTGTGGCGATTCTGCAATAGTCATTTTTGCTGTAAACTGCATGACTCCAAATGCCTTCACTTACATTTTCCCCCAATTTTTTTTTTTTTTACGGTATGGCACTGATTGATGTAGCAGTAACGGTTTAAGATTGTGTTTTTGATGTATCCTTTCCAAAATCGTTCTTGTTTTTGGGTATTTTGACCGACTTTCACGGGTTTCCTAAGTCCTTTCAAGTGAACTACGTGAATACTATGGTAGACCATGACGATCTGTTTTTAAACCTTTATCATTATTTTTAGCGTGTTCCCGAGTTGGAAGTGCATAACAATTGTGCATACATGCCCCTGCAGGACATCACAAAAATATCATATAATGACAGCTTCAAAATGTCCTGACTGGCTCTTGAGTCCAACCAGCCTCCCATTCATTGAGTACTTTATTCTTTCCCGGGACTAATGCGGCCGGGGCATGAAACTGAGCACTCACCACCACCTACTGTCGAGGTTAAGAACGAGTGGAACTATACCTCTACTCCTCCTGTTTGCCTCATGGCACGGACTGTGACAAGATTAGTTTTTATTTGTATGCCTTCGTATGTTTTTACCGACAGTGAATACAGTACAGAGAGTCATTCGGTAGATGTACATTGACTGCGTTTGAAATGTGATGGCACACGCGCAGAAACCAGATTTCGTATTTCGGAGAAACGGACGAGTCCATTTAAATCGGCGGGGCCCCGAGCCGAGGTGTGCGTATCAGCGGTAGTAATGCTGGATACACCATGTTCCGACGCAGTGTGAAGAGTACTGGCTACCCACTCCATTCGCCAGTTTCCCCTTCACTTTCCCTCCCGTGCGTCACCGTGTGCCATCACATTTCAGCTGGACTCTAGTACTGTACGTTATGGTTTGTTTTTTTGGTCGTGAAGTGAGGACGGAATATCATTTAATATTTTATAAAGTGTTTTTACTTTCACAACATCCCGAAACTGCTCATACATAAGAAGAAACTTAAACACTTTGCGAGTAGGATATATTATGTAAATTTGAATATTGTTAAACATGACATTCGAATTGGTGTCTTCTGACTGACAAGTTGGAAGCGAAGGTTCACCTCACGTTTGTCTTTTTTTTTTCTTTTTTTTTTTTTTTTTTTTCGTTGATGTTAAGATTTATGGACCTTGGTAAAAATGTGGGCCCTTCCTTGAATTATAATTCTAAAGGCAAAAAAGAAGGATAATTAAGGGTGGGT
>Ga0123354_10015654_pt1 | contig 11860 bp, 7 predicted proteins | sample TergutLab28metaG_2_FD_97872 | JGI IMG/M metagenome (GOLD analysis project Ga0123354, IMG submission 97872) | Labiotermes labralis P4 segment gut microbial communities from Petit-Saut dam, French Guiana - Lab288 P4 | ecosystem: Host-associated > Arthropoda: Insects > Digestive system > Gut ... | reverse complement strand
GTTAATATATCCAACCTCAGGAGCCTGCGACTTATTTGTTGAGTTATTTCATGGGTTGTATTGCTCTGGTTCGATGCGTGTTGGTGTTACGTTGTGGTTTGGCTGGGGTGGTGTGGTATCCGGTTGCAGGCTGAAGCACTGAAGTGCTTCAGCCTGCAAGCCTGCAAGTCAGTGAAAGAATTGGGATTTATTTTGTATTGTATTGGCAGAAAATCTTTCAGATCCGTGATAAGAAATTATGCAAATGTATCGACCCTTTTTAGGTAGTAAGAAGTTCTATACTATAGAGTCCATATTATTTGCATAAATCAAGTCACGATTTGATGGTCTGCTTGTAGTTAAATTTGCCATAGAGAAACAGACATGATCGTTGCGAGTGAGGTATTGTCGTGTTAGTCAGCCTATTCCTGTTTGTTGTCAGAAAGAGATTAACTGCTTGGTTTTATGTCGCCTGCTTTGTTGTTATCCGTGTCCATTCGATGCAGAGCAATATAAGGTATGAATGGATTGCTGCTTGCTTGTGTGCAATGACTTCAGCCGTTCCTGTAAAGTAATGTGTTTTTTACTCCAGTGATTTTAATCCCATGCATGTGACAACCCAGAATTTTCATTTTATTCACTTTTGTTGGAAGTGGACACGTAATGTAGGCTAATCCTTATTCATGTTTTGTAAAGTCTCCATTATAAAATACAGTTTGTGTTCAAAGAATATAATATGTCGAAATTGGAGTGAATATAGCTCTTATCTAAAAAGCATGGGAAGCATATTTACAACGGCCTGCTAGTGTGCGAGGGGCTGATTTGTTGTCGGCTGCTTTTGAAAGCCCGTAATATGTTCACTGGTACGGCAAGTCAAAGCCTCCTTGTCTAAATTTGTTATCAATCAGTGGAGCTGCTGGCTGTTACTGTACCGGACTAAATATATTGCTTACTGATCCATTTTCGGCGCATCACTAAATTGCTAAAAGGAACTATTAGCTTCGTCCTGTCCATCTGCCCGCACGCTCGTCCGCATGGAAGAACTCGGCTCCCGCTAGAGGGGTTTTCATGAAACTTGATATTTGAGGATTTTTGGAAAATCTGTCGCGATTATTCAAGTTCCATTAAAGTCTGAGAAGATTATTTGGTACTTTACATTAAGACCAATATACATTTATGATCATATCTCGCTCAGTTCTGCTTGGAATGAGAAATGTCCCAGACAAAATGCTTTGAGAAAATTAAAACACATGTTTTATGGTCTATAACGTTTTTAGAAAATCGTGCCGTTTATGAGATAATGCGGAAAATTATGGTAGAGCCAGACAGGGCACAGATGACAATATGGCGCATTCGCGCTGCATGCTGGACAAGTAAGGCTACAAACACCAACTCATGATATGATACTTATTTTTTCCACTGCAACAATGGCCATACGAACGCGCCTCATTGTTACGTTATACGTACATTGCCTGTCGTGTTGTACGTAGTTTCTACAGGTAACTATTCTAACTGCATTGGAGTTGTCGAATAATTTAAACAGCATTATGTTATGTTATGTTATGCTATGTTATGGTTTCAAGATCTGACCCATTTGAAGAGTTCTTGGTGTGGGTTGGAGAACGTATTTTTATACCCATACGGGCAGGAACAGTAGTAAGCATTAGGACGTCAAAAAGCACAGAAGACTTGGATCTTAATGTACGCCGCTGTGATAGCCCCACATCTCGCAAAGACAGTATTCTTCATTGTGTTCCTTTCTGTCTGCTCTATAATGTGTTGCAGCAAGCTTCGTACTTCGCATAGCTTTGTGCTCTGCTGATTCCTGATGCAATAAGGCAGGACCGTAAAGGACAAACAATGTGGGAAGTCTTTAAGTCTGTCGGCTAGGTATTTGCAACTAAGCGCCACGTCTCTCTAGTACCCATTATGAAGCAAGTATGCTTTATAGAACGCAGGAGGAACTTCTGATCTCGAAAATACAATGAGAAGACATTTGTTACGAAGAGAAGCGGTTCATTTGTGTGAATAACACAAGCTTATAACGGAGAGGATTGATAATCTGTATATTTACCCATCCCCTACTACATTCTGCGCTTTCGTAACCCCATTGGAACTCACCTCCCACAAATAATAAATTACGCCACGTGGATGTTTCTCGCTACTTTTGTGAACGAATTCCACTGCGAGAGAACAGTTAACACTGTCAGATCTGCCAGGTCGAGAGAGACGATATTAAGGGAAGGGAGCAAAGAAGAGGAAGACACCGGATACTTGTAACCTCTAGTATTTCTGCCTCCAAACTTTACACGCCAAAAATCCGTCCATGATGCACATCTTCCTTTTTTTTTTTCTTTCTTTTTCTTTTTGTAGATTGAAAAGGATTGAATAAGTCTAGCTCTGGCTCTATACATTTTGTTTCACTATAGTGAAACAGTATGAGGGAGGATGTCTGGAGGAAGGAGTTAGAGAGAGAGAGAGAGAGAGATGAAGAAGATTTATAAATAGGCGAAAGAAACTTTAATTAGTGCCTCTGACACATCCACTTCCCTGCTTCTGCCGTCTTTCAAGAGAAGCGGTCATTTCTGTTACAAGTTCAGCGAACACTTTGAAACCAGAACGCTTCATACCTTACATCTGCCTTGTTGGCGTCCAAAATCTCAGCGTAAAGTGCTCAGAAATGCCAAGCTGCAGATTACAAGGCGTCGTTTGATACATGCGCAGTGATTCAGGACCTACTTAAGGTTTGATAGCATACTAGGCGACGCTATTTCTCCTCTGTTATTTACTGATAAAACAATCTTCCTGACTACACCAACAAAACCACTGCTAACACCAAAGCCCTTTTGGCTCTGTAGTTACCCATTTAATTACAGCTTGTGACTTCGGAACATATCTCATTAGGAACAATTTCAGTTTTGTGCGTCCAGTCTCTGCAAATCTTTTTCAAAAGTGGTGAAATTCAGTGGAACCTTCTACACCAAAATCTTCTCTGTAGACAGAATATTATTTATGAAGAGAGAAGGAAGACTGGTAATGCAGTTATTGCTTTCAAACCCATCTCTCCTCATACACATATCTGTGCTGGAACTGTCAAAACGATTTTGATGAAACTCAGTTTTAATAAAAATTAATTCATGAAGCATTTTGATAGGTTTAATTCGACGCGTTTTGAGGACCTCTATATATAGGGACTAGACGAATTGTTTGTGTTGTTTTCTGAGTCCTTTAGCAGAAATTTGACGAAAAATACATTTTGTTCATTTCCACTATGTAGGTTTTATTAGCAGACGTAAGTTAAATTGACTTCGATATTCCTTCACTGAAGATTTACATTAGGTTTTAATTATGTAATTTGAGTTTTTCTACTAATTTTAGTTAAAGTTGACTTATATATTTCATTTACTACATCTTAATCGGTCTATACCGGTATATATAGGCCTAACTTGTGCATATATCGCCCACTTCAATTAGTTAAGAGCCTCTTTGCTTAAGAAGGTTTAATGCACGAGTACCAGTATTTTCCACGTATTCACCTGAGAGCGTTGGAAATAACCACGAAGTGCACACACCATGCCTTAAAAATATTTATTTAAAAAAATCCACTAATATAATAGTCCTCGAGACCATATGAGCTACAACCAACGTTTCAGGTACCCGCTCCCATCCGCGCCTCGCTGTTGCCTAGTCCATATTTCAGTCTGAGACGATTTTGTTTTTGTACAAAAGTACTGCCTGTATGTGAGGTGTGTGACCCTGACGGCAGGTGACTGCTGAAGATGTCTTAGATATAAAGTTGTGCGGACCGGTAGAAATCTACCGACGTTTCGAAGGGTCCTGCTATGTCCTTCAGGATAGATGTCTTATTTTACGAATATGGAGGCAGCATGATCATTAGAAACTTCGGTATATTTCCACCAGACTGTACGGTTTTATATCCCAGATGACCACATTCTTTACGGCGAATCTACTATGCTTGTACAGTTGACGGGCGTCTTTTCTCTTCCTTACATATTATATTGCCACCCCTAAAAGTGCACCTGTCTGCTGCTGAATAATTTGTGTCTACTTATGAGCAAAGAAGTGGGTATTCTGTGTAGGGATATCAGACTTACGATCTTTTTTGAATTCTCTCTCTATTAATTCGATTTGGTACTTGTGAGGTGACAGATCTCTCCTTTATCTTCGCAATTAAAATTGGACGCGATTCACGAACAGCCGGTGTGGTGTTCAAGATACCTTTAAATTCCGTACTCACACTCTGTTCAGAATTCCTTGAGACTTCTGAGTGAGCTTAAGTACTATGAAACCTTCTTCCCATTTCCTGCAGATAAATGGTTGAGCGATTCCAACTTCTATAAGTAGGACGTGAAATAACGTCTTTCATTAAACATTTTGTCCTATGTATAGCGCCGTCTTGCTTCTTATGCTTGAGAATCTATTGGTGGGCCTAATTAAACGCACCCAACAAGTTCATAAACTCTTAATGAAAGTTCGATACGCTTTGTATGCAAGGTACAAAATTAATGCATAATGATGTGTGTTGACGATCTGTTGGCTAGTTTCTGAAATTAGTACACATGTTTTGATGTTTTGCTCACCGTGGATCTCAGTATAATCCTAGTAACTGACCAACCCAATGCAGTAATTCTTGTTGTATAATAAGTTTATTATATTCCTCTACATGTTTCGAGCACTGTTGTGCTCATCATCAGGAGGTCAAATTGTATTATACAGCATCTGGTATCATCACACTCTGTAGGTGGCCTCTCTTAACCTGTGCACGGGACGGCCATTTACAAACTTATTATAAAAGAAGTATTTGTGCATTGGGTTGGTCAGTTACTAGGATTAGTACACAAGTGTCGAAATCTCACACATTGGAGAAAGATAATTTTAGCTTAATCTATTTGACCTAGAAATAATTTTATTCATTTTTTTTTTAAGGAAAGTTCTCGTTAAGAATTAGGACATTCATAATAATTTGAGTACTTGTCGGTTTGATGGACGTTGTATTGAAAGAAAGGACTACAGCCTATGAATCCGTGCATTGTTTCATTACATTTGGAGCAATAGGTCTGGTTCTTTAAGAAATGAACAGGACAGTGACGTTTGCAGAATCGCTAACAGCTCGTGCGAAATATACGAGTGTTATGAAATCGTGTACAGATTAGTCTCGATGTTTTATTGCACTGTTCTGATGCATTTATGTGCGTATTTTGAAAGCCGTGTTCTACACGGAAAGGGCTTTGTGTCCCTGCGATGAACTTTCAAAATACTTCATCTATAAAAAGTACCAAACTTGACACTGTAACGGCTATGACTTGAAGATCGCCAACTTATGGTATGAGACGCCGTGTCTTTTGCTACTAATGTGCCAACGTTTCTAACGAATTTACTTTCTCCATCTTGAGGCGAAAGGAGTCAGCTTTGCTGTGACAGTTTTTGTTTCTTTGCCGCCACGTTCTTCTTCAGAGTTGTTCAGATGGCGGTTCCCGAGAGTGAATTATGTCACTTACTGTATTCTAGCGCTGAAGTTGAGAATACGCGACGCCTAGTAGTCCATGTAGCCGATCCCGATGGCCACGCGTTCCAGTGAGTAGGTCTGAAGCCTTTTGATCGCTGGAATCGCGGGTTCGAATTGCACTGGAGACATGGATGTTCGTCTGTTGTGTTTATCCTGTGTTGTGTAGGTAGCGGTGTGTGGGTCGAGCTGATCACTCGTTCAGAGGAGTGTGTACCAGGTTTGTGTGTCTAATTGTGTGTGATCTAGAAACCTAAAGAATGAGGCGGCCTAGGTGCGGGTTGGGCCATTGGGCCAGAGCCAAACTAGCCCATGTATGGTTTCGTAACATGGCACGGTGATACAGAAACTTTGCTTGCATTTTATCGCTGTATCATAATGTCATGAGCAGAATCCTTCCTTATGTTTGAATTACTTTTGTGATTAGACGATTCCAATCTCCTGTCCTTATGAATTACATCTCGGCTATCGTACTTAGATTGCTTCACTTAGTCCCATATGTGAAGTCCACGCTTCAGTGCCATGTAAAGATGCAGACATTACCGAAGACCTACAACTGCATGCTGTTTTCTTTGAAATCCCAGTTAGGGCTGGGGAAAATATAATTTAAATTGATCTTAGTGGTGTACCGCGCGGGGAGTTGTGTTGGGTTCCTTTGGCGGTCTTAATGTTAACGTAAATGACCTTGTGAACGAATTAGATAAATTATGTTTGTCAGCAGTTAAAACACTTTATTATCCAACAGATGCACAAATATAGAATTCGTAGATACAGTTAGAATTATTATAAAATATTTAAAATTGCTCCAACATGTTTCGGATCACAAGGGGTCCATCATCAGGGAGCTTTATACAGCGCTTAGCTCTCTATACTGTGCAGTACACACACACACACACACAAACACACACACACACACACTACGGGACCCCTAATTTACCTAATTACAACAAATGTGTTGCCATAACAACGACTACGTCCATATCAAGGGACGAGATAGAACCATTACTGTAATTTTAGGCAAGCACTGTTTAAAGCTCCCTGATGATGGATCCTTTGTGATCCGAAACATGTTGGAGCAATTTTAAATATTTTATAATATTTCAAGTTGTATCTACGAATTGTATATTTATGCATCTGTTCGATAAAAAATTGTTTTAATCGTCACTGATGCACGGTACACACATGAAGATTGTCAACAGTTATTTGTGAGATAACGTACGATATTCTTGAACTTCTAAGAAAGGAACGAGTTTGCACAGTTCAATTACATGTGCTCGGTGTTTACGTTGTATAGTCATCAGGTAGTTAAAAGCGCTCTCTTGATTGGCAGACTTAATATTGAGGGGTATTCTGTTTGCCCTGTGGTGTATTCAGTAGCGATATTGGGTAAATTACAGGTTTCATTACCGAAGTTAATAACTTTTCATTCACCCCTACCAACTGGAACGATTTAAGTAATAAATTTAAATTGGTAGTACTGGCAGATCAAAACAAAAATTTAACACGAATAAGTGAATAGGTGTTTGATGAGTTAATTAAAACCAAGTTATTGGATATCTGCTCAGAAGTTTTCATCGTCGATATTTAGGCTGTACTGACTTTGTCTGATTAAAGGATTTGAAATTCATATTTTCATGTCCCATATCCCAAGCTCAATCAGCCGTGTATTGTGAAGTGGCACATGCTATATACATAACATAGCTGGATCGCGCGCGCTGTACGCAGGTATGTGTATCAATAGCAGTCGTTAGGAACACTACCAGAAAGTGGCATCCATAAACAGAAGTGAGATGTACTGCATTTACCAAAGAAGCTGGCCACTAGGATTTTCTGCATATGAGCAGCTCTGCTCTGCTGTATGAAAATCATAGACACGCGGTGATATGATAACACTTATAACAAACAAAATGTTGGAACGTGGGGAGATTTTAGAGATAAATCGTTCAGGCAGTATTGATGCTTGAGCCTGTTTTGCTTTCAGTACTGGAATTGTATGAAGGCTATCTTCTCTGAACTTTGTCAACCTTCTTCAGTTTTCATTTAGGTAGGAAATGTCTAATGAACATGTTACACGAGGCTTCTGCTTGGATTTTGCTCTATTTTGAGCGAAATTTGGTAAGTGCTAATTCGAGCGAAAAATAGTCTGGACAGAAGATGCAGAGAATACTGAAACTAACACTTCAGTTCCAGTGCACTTTACCGTAAGCCTTAAGGATTTTGGAGTTAAATAAAAGTGGGCTGTTTGCCTATTTTGGAAAATGTACGTTCCAACATCCGCCATTGGCTCAGAATATTCACTAATATTACCTAAATATGTCATGGCTGATGGCCAATGAAGATTCTTTCGACCCGAATTTGTAGGTGTACGCGTTAAACACGGTGACAAATTGTAAATGCTACTTATAGAAAGATAATTGAACGTGTAGCTCCAGCGTTCGCCACATCTGTTCTTTTTTGATACATTTCAACGAAAATGTGTGAATGGGGCGGAATAGTTGCTTTCGTTGTAGTTTTTGTTGGAAGAACCAGGAAGTTGCGTAAATCGAACTAAGGGTCTCCAGACCGCAGCTCTTAAGCTTACTGACTGAAATGTCGTGCAGTTAATCTACTATATTATTAATCTTGTGAAGGGGTGGGGAGCGGTAGAGCAGTTAATTAGTCTGTAGTGTCATAAATGTGTGGTCCTTCACTGTAATATTTTGCAATATTTTGTAATTCTGACCTTAGGCCATGTCGTTGTATGTATAGGCATTCATAATGAACCCCCTAATATCGGCCTCAACTCTAAACACGCAACTGCTAGAAATTATTCCACTGCAAACATTTGTTAGTGTTTGGGTTAGCGTGTTGTCATTCATGTAGTGGAAAGTGATGGTATTCGATTATGCGATATAGGAGCCCGGGAAAGGGACAATAACTAGTTGATACGGAAAGTGGCCATGACAGGATCCGGAGTACCGCATTTGGACGGCATGATGTTGATGAATGTGCTAGACTCCATGTTTAGGGTCGAATTACTGGGACATTCAACGCAGGGCAAATGATAATTGTTATGTGCATCAATTCAGACCCCTAATATGTTTGGATCTGTGCCATTGTAGAACTGTATTTCTCGTCATCACCAGTATCTCATGGGCAGTCTACCTCATGCATGCCGCTAAAATATTGAATCAACCTATTACATTAGTTACACTGTTGAATGTGTGGACACTAATTAGAATTTAAAATGCCCTTCCTTGTTTGTTTCATGCAGGAATACACCGATTGAGGAAGACAGTTTTGCTTATTACAAAAGTGCATGGCAGGAGTATTCAGCTTTATGTAATTTGCATTAGCCTTTGTCTTCCTTGAGCTGGAGGACACTCGTATTAATGTGACGCGTTATTAGCATAATATCCATAAAATTAATTCATATTGTGTTACGTCATGTCCGTCTGTGTGCCAGAGAATTCTGCCTCTTGAAACAGTGAAAGAATTTCGCGGAAATTTTACATTGAATTTTAAGCTCATGGTTCTGTGCATCGTAATTCATTGTTAATAAAGATCCAACCAGATGCAACAGTATGCAGATATTTATTTACTGCAGTAAATAAATATCTGCATACTGTTGCATCTGGTTGGATCTTTATTAACATTTACAGTGAATGTTTACAATTAATGTTGTCCAGCTGATATCAATTCATTTCGTAACTGTCCGGTATAAACTCCATTTTACAAGATGTGTAAAGTAACATTATTTTCTTAAAAATGTTTTATAGCATATTGAATGTATATTTCACAAAAATCGATACCTTTACTTGAAATAGTGTATAAAGATTTGTTATTTTCCTTTGCGTCCAGACCGTTACTGGACCCACACATTTTTCTGTTCAGAGTTATCGGGTGCACTGGCGTCAAGGTTAAAAAATCCGGGGTATGAAGCACAACACTCACTTTCTTCTAGTGCCGAGGTTGAGAAAGCATGGAGCTGTTCTTCCATTTCACTCTATGTCCCCCGGTGTGAACAGGGACAAATTTACTTTTTTTTTTTGTATCTCTAAAATGTCGGTATTTGGAGGAGGCTGGGTTCTGGGACAGATTTTATATGCAGTCTTCAGTAAATATACAAGCATGTCCGCACTGAATTTAAAACTGAAAGAAGAATATCGTATTAATGGAATGGTGAATTTTTAATTCATTGTCAAATACTTGATATTAGCAGGCACATGCCAGGAATTATGTAGTGTGACTCAACAAAGAAATGTCTCCATGTGACACACCTTTGGGTATTTCTCTCTGCGATAATGCAGTTGAGGTACAGTATTTCACATTGAAGATAATTTATTTGAAATACACAATTCCGCTTTTACGGACACTGTGAATCACACAAACATAAACAGGAAATTGCAACTTGTGTACTTTATTTATCGCAGTATTTAACCAACTTGATGCACAAAATTTGTTTCACAATAAGTTTTATTTCATGCCTCTACATGTTTCGAGCACATGTGCTCGAAACATGTAGAGACATGAAATAAAACTTATTGTGAAGCAAAGTTTGTGCATCAAGTTGGTTAAATACTGAGATAAATATACTGAGAAGCACGGTCAACAAAACGTCAAAATTTGTGTACTTTAGTTCTGCAGGGTATTGGAGTTTAGAGATAGGTTTTTGTCCCATATTTTTATTTATTACTTTTTATATTTAAAGACAACGTTCGTAGAGATCTAATATACGAGGGTCAACAACCCAGCAATTTTTATGCAGGTAGGCCTGTTATTTGCACAACTGCATGCTTGTAATTCATCCTTTCATGTACAAATATTTACTTTTATTGGATACAATTCCTTGTACCATTCTATCGCCGAGTGTAGAGGATAAAGTTGAACAGTATTGCCTTTTGTGTAAGATTATAGAATTACTGTATCAGTCCTCGCAAAATTTCTGTACGTTTTTGCTAGCTTGTAGGTTGCTGCGACGGTACTTAGTTTAGAGTGATCACTTCATCGCATGGGGAGCAATGAACATTTCACCTCTGCTACGTGTCGTTGCCATTTGCGAACTGTTGTGCTCCGTAAATGTGAAATTCTCAAAATAATTTTTCATCTCTCGCAAACGGTTTATTTGATGTGGAATGAACATGTTGCTGGGCACCTTGTGATTAACTCCATTTATTCCAATTAGATAATAGATGAACCCCCCTTCATACTCGCCTTTTTTAGATAATTTTTTTATGGCTCGACAGTCCTAGTGGGTCATGCTTCCTCCATGAGGTTCCTGGCTCGCACTCACTTAAGACACACCACATTCAGTAGGACGTCTCTGGACGAATGATCACCCCGACTCAGAGGTCCCTATTTGACAACACACAACACTCACAAGAGACAGACATTCATGTACCCGGCGAGATTCGAACCCTCAAGCGAGCGGCCGTAGACCCACACCTTAGACTGCTCGGCCACAGGATGATGAAATTCGCATTCAGTTACCACGTTATAACTTAATAAGCTGAATTAGTTGGCCACTGGTGAAGAACAGTTCTGTGTCATGAAGCTGTGTAGTTAATTGGAGACACTATGCCCTCTCAATGCACGTAAATTACTACGGAAATGCAGGAACTAAATTCATCTTTTATATTCCCTTCCAATAACGCTGCCAAAGGAAGGCTGTATTAATGTAGTGGGGATGCTTGTATAGTGGTACAGTCTATTTGAAATCTATTATAAAATTTAAGTGCTCGTAATTGTATTGTACGGATTATTAAATTTTTGGCATGATAAACGGTATGTAGTCAGCCTCTCGACCTATCACATTGCCATGTCGTATTGTGTCCGCACTGGGCCGATCAATCACATCCGCGACATTTGTTTTCTGACAACGCCCGCCGTTGTTTTGTGTGCACTGAATATCACAAATTTCATGCAGGCCTACTCTGCTTATGTTGCTGTGATGGACAAATCAGTTTCGGTTTAACATCCATTGCTATGGGGCTGTCAAATTTACGTCGAGTCTTTCATATATCAGAAGGTTATACGAGTTCAAAAGCAATCTGTTGGATGCTTTGTAGGGGTGGGGTTTGGGGGGGGGGGTCAGTGCAGTTACGGCGAACACAGGTGACGTGGATACGATAAAACACGAGCTGGGCAGTATCGACACAAAATGAAGCATTACTGAATGTTCTGATTGCGTAACTTACTACAGACTGCGAACGAACGAAAGGACCTGCTGTCATAAAATGCTCTTATTTAATGAATGTCGCAATTTTACGACATCCTTGCATGTGCTTCGGGTCCGAACTGGCATCCCTCCGTACATGCTAATTACAAATTTTAATTATGCAACAGTGAACCACGTAAGTTCCGCCCCCCCCCCCCCCC
>Ga0123354_10015650_pt1 | contig 11861 bp, 8 predicted proteins | sample TergutLab28metaG_2_FD_97872 | JGI IMG/M metagenome (GOLD analysis project Ga0123354, IMG submission 97872) | Labiotermes labralis P4 segment gut microbial communities from Petit-Saut dam, French Guiana - Lab288 P4 | ecosystem: Host-associated > Arthropoda: Insects > Digestive system > Gut ... | reverse complement strand
TGTGTGTGTATGGGTGTGTGTGTGTGTGTAGGTGTGTATGGGTGTGTGTGTGTGGGTGTGGGAGTTGTGAGTGTGTATGGGTGGGTGTGTATGGGTGTGTGTGTGGGTGTGTATGGGTGTCTGTGTGTGTGTATGGGTGTGTGTGTGTGTGTAGGTGTGTATGGGTGTGTGTGTGTGGGTGTGGGAGTTGTGAGTGTGTATGGGTGTGTGTGTGTGGGTGTGTGTGGGTGTGTGTGTGTTTGTTGGTGTTCCTGACAAGAAATGCAAAAGAAAAAGCGCATAAAGAGAAAAGTCATATCAGACTGACCATATTAGCGCATTTTGCCTCAGAAACTGCCCGACAGCTTTCCGGTATATTTTTACTTTCAAAGTAAAAAAAAAATACGTGTAGGGTAACGCACTTTATTTTGGATTCATTGGGCCTCACGTAACCCCTACTTCGCATGAAACTCAACTGTACTCCCTCGCATGTCTTAGAAAGTTTGTAGTACAAAATATGTTGTCAAGCTGACATGTGACACCGCGTAGTTCAGTAAACTGGATACCAAATCACACGGCGTTTAATATAAAACGAGCATAATCTTGATATTGTTTTGAGAACCTCAAATCTCAAAACAGCAGATCCCAGTGGCCGCGCGGTCTAAGGCATAGGTCTGCGGCCGCTCGCTTGCTGAGATTGTGGGTTCGAATCCCACCAGCAGCATGGATGTCGTGAGTGTTGTGTGTTGTCAGGTAGAAGTCTCTGCGACGAGTCGATCACACGTACACAGGAGTCCTATCGAGTGTGGTGCTCTGTTGTGTGTGATCTATAAACCTCGTCAAAGAGGAGGCCCTGGCCCACTGGGAGCTGTTGCTCCAGAAACAAACAAACAAACAAAAACACACAAACAAATCTCAAAACAAAACAAATACCTAATTCTCATCTTCTATCGCCTGACCCTGAACAAATCGGCACAGCGATTCTGCAACACTCCGAGAACAGTTTACCCAACGACACGGTTTAACATCGCTTAAGACTTGATTCTTCAGCATTACCCCCGTGACAGCCTCAGATCACGTAATAATACTGTCACTTCTGCAGTGCGTTTCTTTCGTCGCTGGCCTGAGTACTTCGAAAGTCACGGAATTTCAGACTCACCTTGGTGTGTTCTTCACAGTGCGCACTGTGTTGTAACCACCGTACTGTCTACGTGGACAATTGAAACATTAGGCCCATAGTATGTACAAGAATACTTTTAGAATTCAAAACTTTTATAGCCTTCTTGTCTGGTAATTTCAAATGAGACCAGACGGGCAATGTACGTACAACGATACATTGAGACACATTCGTGCAACCATTGTTGCAGTACAGAAGCAATGAGTATTATATATTCTGCCGATCACAGTGGCCGCGCGGTCAAAGGCGTGGGACTGCGGTCGATCGCTTGCTGGGATTGCGGGTTCGTATCCCGCCGGCCGCATTGTTGTCTGTCTCTTGTGAGTGCTGTGTGTTGTCAGGTAGAAGTCACTGCGTCTGGTTGATTATTTGTCTAGAGGAGTCCTACCGACTGTGGTGTGTCTGTGTGTGATCGTAAAGCCTTCATGAAGTGGATAACCTGGCCCAGTAGAAGCTGTTGCACCACAAGAGAAAAGAATATATATTCTGCGTTTATGCCTATAGCCTTAGTTACCCAGCAAATACAGCGCACACGGTATATTATACTGTCACCTGTGGCCTGCTTGAATCTATCATATTTTTTCACATTACTAATAAATGTCACAATTTTAGGGAAAAGGTTTTTTTGAACACAAATGGGGTATTTTGATTTTCTCTACAACTTTGGTCTGAAACATTTCTCATTCTAAGAAGAGCTTAGGGAGATAACATCATAAGCGTAGGTAGGTCTTCATGTGACGTGCCCACTTGTTTCTCAGATTCTAATGAAACCCGAATTTTCTCGATAATTTTCAGAAAAAAAAATCAAATTAAATTTCATGGAAATACGTCCTGTGAGAGCCGAGTGGTTTCATGCGGACGGACGGACAGACAGATAGGCAGGCATACATGGCTTAGCTAGAAGTAGCTTTTAGACTACATTAGGAATGTTCCATTTATTTTGAAAACGTAAAGCTTTATTCGAAAAACATGTATCTGTACGACACAAGGGATATGACGCACAGAATCCGGCACGTTCACGAAGTGAATTACCAGATTTAAGTCTTGTAGCATGAGCAGTAGAGAGGCGGTGTTTGGATTCACGTAAACAAAAAACCGTAAAGATGAAATTTCAGTAGAAACATGAAAGAACCAAGGAGGTATATTGCGACTTTTGAACCACCATCCGTGAGACCTTCGATACGAATTATGTTTTGGGCCAAATCGTCTGCCTGCATTAATATTTTTCGTCTATTTGGTAAGAGAGGCTTTGCTAATGACTCATTCTTGTCGAACTCAAATATACTTCTGATTAGCAAGTTACATCATCAGTCCCATGAGTAGTAAAACATAAAGAGATTCTGGTCCTATTCGGTTGTAGAGATAACCACAAAAAGAAGATAAAGAAAATGTTAAGAAAGAATACGATGAAGAAGCAACTGATCATGAAGAAGAAAATGACGAGAAAGACGAACACGTACAATAAAATGAAGAACATTGTGAAGATGGATATTATGATAAATATGAGTAGGAAGAGGGACGGGAAGAAAATGGAAAGAAAAGAAATAAAGATGAAAAACAAGAAGAAAACGAACTGATAATAATTATGTGTCCACACCGTATGTCGGTACATACACACACGTAAAAATGGAGCTTGGAATTCGAGATAACTGTGAGATGAGAAATGCAGAGTTGTTTGTGATCGATTAAACGACGTCATTAACGGCATCTCTACAGTGTCACAGGTAGAATAATAGCAAATAATGTGGCCGGCCAACATTCGACTATGGGCACTCCCGTAACAGGGGTGTCAATAGCGAGCTGCTCACTGCAACTTGTTAACCTGATCGATTAGGTCAGACTCAAAACAAATGTGCTGAAGGCAGGGGTGCACACATCTTACAGCAATCTAGAAGCCACCTCAAAATTTTAGACTCCAATAAGGTAAAGCGCAGCAAATTTTATACTGAAGCCCCACCATACAAAATTCAGACTCCCGGGCAATCTAAAATCCGGTATTTGTGCACCCCTGTTTGAAGATAACTCTTGTGTATGGCAGAGGACTTACCCTCGTGCGTCTTCATATGTGCTCTCAGATTGCAGGCCAAAGCAAACTTCTTGTGGCACAGTTCGCAGGCATGAGGCTTATCTCCTGCAACACAGAACATATGTACGTTACATGTACTGAGTTGAAAACGAACCGTTAAACTTATCAGTCTATACAAATGATGCAATGACGACCAAGATGGCCAAGCCATGGTGGTAACACGTAGGTTATGAAAGAAATTCCAACACAAACTAAAGATTGAGATACGTTTAACTGATAATTCTACGTTGGGTTTGATTCAACTGATAAAGTACTCAGCAAGCAATAAAAACAAACAAACAAACAAAATAAAACGTTCAATCAATGACGAAAATAGGGCACAGATTTTATATTGAATAGCCTAGGAAATACAGGGTGTTTCTTTCCTACTTCCAACGCTCCGCCCGATGCTATGCCAGCGTTGCATCGTCCGCTGCGTGTCGGAGAGGTTCAGCAGTCAATGACGGGAGCTATACTAACGATCGCAATAATTATAACCCTTATAAAGTATAATAAAACTCAATAAGAGGGTTGGGCCGGCGCTAATCGGTTAAGCAGGAAAAGAAACACCAATTTAATTCTCCAGTGTGCCACTGTAACTATTCATACTGAACCGTTCTCCTTTATTTCCATCATAACTTCGAACCTGATTAAGGCACCGTAACATCATCTTCCCCCATTTTAGTATTGTCAGGATTAATTCACAAAATGAAATGGAATCTGCAATCAGTTTTTATAACTGGCCGTTTATTTTGAAGCAAAATAAGTTTATCCGTCGTGGAAATTATTGCAAAATCCCTAGGAAATGACAAAGCCGATGACGTATGAAGTTGTCTTTACTTAGACGAATGATATGCGTAACGGAATGCGTAGTGTAGAGGGAGAGGGTTCAAATGTTGCAGTAGTCTGGCCGCAAGTGGCAATATCTGGATCAAACGGATAGGAGGAAGCAGGAGTGTGCATAACAATAGTTAACACTGTTTATTTTTTCTTGTGCCGTTGCGGCCCAACGCGGGCCATGGCCACCTCATTCTTGAGGTTTCTAGATCACACACAGCGACGTACCACAGTCGGTAGAACTCCTCTGGACTAGTGATTAGCTCGTCGCAGAGACCTCTACCTGACAACACACAACACTCACAACGGACAGACATCCATGCCCCCGGTGGGATTCGAACCCACAATCTCAGCAGGCGAGCGGCTTACGCCTTAGACCGCGCGGCCACTGGGACCGGCAGTTAATGCTGTTAAAGTGATTAAATACAGAGAGATGACATGGCGGAAACAGGCAGCACAAATGGCGACATGAGGAATGCACTAAAATTTTGGTCTGCATTATCTCATAGTATTAAAATGAAACTTACAGGGACATAATGTGAGGATGCGGAGCGGATCGAACTGGCTCAAGACAGGATCCAGAAGAAGAAGACAATGGTGCATCAATGTGTGAAATGGACTGAAACTGCCTATAATAATGTGAACACGGTGATATCCGAATACCTGGGTTCTGGATAACCTCTACTAGTTTACTACGAGTTATTAGACTCAGTGCTGCGGAGACGGGATGGACATGCAGATGGCATATATGATGACAATAATTATACGGTTTATCGCCACTGCTGAGAATAAAAAGGGGGTTAAACACACAGCAGTCAGTACGGGAAACAATTATTAACAAATAAACTCTCTCACTGACTAATTAAAAAATTGCATGATGCAAGGTTTTCATAGTTATCCAGCGGATTAATGAATTCCATTGTCTGCAGACAAAATGGCCCATCAACTTCCCTGTAAATTAAGTCCTATATTTGTCCAACTAATGCACAAAAATTGTTATAAAATTGTTAAACAGTTAAAATCATTTAAAATGCTAATAGTTGCTCCAACATGTTTCAGTTTACATAAACCATTATCAGGGAGCTCTCAGCCTGTGCTTCGCTAAAGTTATCGATATTGTGGCTGCATATGCAGCCACGATATCGATAACTTCAAATAACGATGTATGTAACCCAAGTCAACATTGTAACTTTAGCGAAGCACAGGCTGAGAGCTCCCTGATGATGGTTTATGTAAACCGAAACATGTTGGAGCAACTATTATAATTTTAAATGATATTAACTGTTTAACAATTTTATAATATTTGTGTCCATTAGTTCGACAAATAAAGGACTTAAAACTATCAGCAAGCACGGTACAACTACGAAGATTCCCTGCAAATGTTCATTACTGGGCCCTGCCCTGCCCTATGCCAGACCAATACAGAACATACGTTCATGCGACTTACCTGACGTCAGGTACACAAACCAAAGAACCCTTTCTAACTTACAGGCCTGCAGCTACATTCTAGTTGACAAAAAAGTATCACATCTGTTTGTTTCGAAACAGGAAATTTGTAGGGATGGTAGAGCACGTGAGCGATATGGTGTTCTTTTGGGAAATGTTCAGGTTCTTCTGTGTTCCTTTATTTTGACAGACACCAAAGATGGCTGGTCCCGTCAAGTCTCTTGAGCGAAATGAAAGAAATAATGGAAAACATTGTTCTTTGAATCGTGGTTTAACCCCTCTCATAACCAAGCCTAGTGCAATAGTCTAAGTACGTACTGTCGGTACCATCATCATTAAAATCAACATAACTGTCACTGCCGTATTCGTTATTATTGGCGCCGCGGGTTGGGCTGTTAAACCGAACTGATTCAAAATTAAACTCAAATAAATATGTATTAAAATTATTACGTAAAATATAACTGAAGAATAAAAAAACCAACTAGATGCCACTTATTATTTTATTGTACTTCTTATAGGCTCAACATGTTTCGGGCATTACTACGCCCATCATCAGCAGCTCGCGACTATAATGTTGATTACGACATTGGTCGTTTCGTTCTTGGCTTGCTGTATGTTGGAGGTTAGGTGCGGATAGGCTGGAGTAGTGCCCGGGCTGCAGCCCGGACACTACTCCAGCCTCGTCCCACCACCACCCCGCCACACCCCTCCAGAATACCCCGCTTATTGTACAGTTGTTCGACGAGTCTAAGGACAATCTGATGATGGCCAATACACTGGGCCGAAACATGTAGTTGTACCAATTGTAATTGTATATTACTCATTGAATATAGTTGTGTTATGACTGTGTGTATAATACATAATAAGATCATCATCATCATCATCATCATCATGTTCCTGAAGGGTTAGGCGTGTTTCCTGTTCCTTGATCCTCAAGATGAAGTTGGTCCCTCCATCTCTTCCTCGGTCGTCCTATAAGATATGTTAATCAATTGAAACACTTCATGCATGGCAGCGAGACGGCTACAAAATCTTACGGTGTGCACTGGAAACTACACGTACTACATGAAACTGGTTTTAGTTCAGAGCTTTTCTGTTTCAGGGTCAAGACCAGTAGCTCCAGCAGCCACAGCGAAATACAATTCGGAATGACAGTTGGCCCGCACTTGTCACGAAGTTCATACATTTTCATAGTGTGTTGGTGAGATCATGTGAGGCCCAGGATAGGGAGAGAGTGTATATTTATGCAAACAAGAGTCGTAAGGCACGAGTGGCCTTGTAGGCGTTCTTTACTGTGTGTCAAATTTAACTTAATGTTTCAGATATATGAAGTGATTAATCGTATTAAAGTAATGTGGAGTGTAACGGCCCTATTGAGATAAACTGGTTGTGGCTAAGGTGAAATCGTGAGATTTGGGGACAGCAGCAATGAGCATTCAGATGTCACAGATGGAAAATTTCTTTACTACATTTTACATTCGTGGTTTCGTGCATCGGATTCTAGGTTGAAGAAGATCCAACGAGATGCAACAGTATGCAGATATTTATTTACTGCTAAATTACTCTACATGTTTCGGACGTCCATCGCGCCCATCATCAGTGGTACATAAAACTGCAGTTGCAGCCTCTGGTACAGATCGTACTATCTGAGGAGCAAGCTTCCTCAAACGTGACCATGCGTCCATATTTGGCCACGTTTGAGGAAGCTTGCTCCCCATATAGTACGATCTATACCAGAGGCTGCAACTACAGTTTTATGTACTCCTGATGATGAGCACGATGGACGCCCGAAACATGTAGAGTAATTTAGCAGTAAATAAATATCTGCATACTGTTGCTTCTCGTTGGATTTTCTTCAACCTATTTCTTTACTGGCTAAACAACTACCAGATTTTCACCACAAACCATCAAAATGCCTCTACTTGATACGTGAGGTAACAGCGCGAGACAGCCGAGAGACAGAGCAAGGCGAGGGACATTCAATTATGTCCGATGCGGACGAATTTCGTCGCACTACATAATATGAACGAACCGCAAAATCAGGACTAGAACCTGCCTTATCAGTGACCTCGTTTGTTGCTGTAACTTAATTGCTCCATCTTCTCGACCTAATGGCAGGTTACTCTAGAAAAAAGCGTTGAGGTGAACATTTGTACGTAAGAGGAACGCGGAGGCTGGTAGGAAGTGGCATAACAACAGGTGCGATGTCAACAGAAACATGAAGGATGATACTGATGGAAGAGCAAGCACGAGGAAGATGAGAAGTTCTTAGAAAATTTGGTTGGAAAATTCTCTATGGACAAGGGAAAACTTTGTAAACATAAGTGCAGATAAGAAGCTACCACGAAAGTGGATATCGAAGAGTACAGGTGTGGACTGGGCTGCAATAACTTTAGATAGTGTGCAATAGTAGACTCTAACAGAAATTGGTGTTCCATTACAATAGACAATTCATCTTTCTCTTCGAAAACTAACAACTGTATCATAAAGGAAGTACTTAGTATGTCTTCCCGTTTACCGTAGAGCCAGCCAGACAAGCTTCGGAAGCCGCAATTCAGGAGGCAATGTGAGCAACAAGTGAACCGTACGGTAGCAATATTGCTGGCTGATCTTCACTGTTGGCGTAATGTTGTGCTATACAGTGAAATTATGACTGAAAATACTTGGGTGTTATCTTGTCAGCACAACAGCGACGACAACATTTTTACTACACTTCAACAGTAGTGTAAAACTATAATAACATTTAGTCTACTTTAGTTGACTGTACAAGGCACATGTTTCGAACTCTCTATGTCTAATTCAATTGTAGTACTTTTAATCTAAACGTAGGAAGCTATGAATTGTGTGTGTTGGTTGTTTTGTGTTCTGGATTTGCTTTCTTTGCATTTTGTTCTTGCACTTGTGATGATGACCGTTCTTAATATTGTTTTCTTGGTAATTCCCCTGTCTGGTTTGGCTTTTGGTGTTTTATGTAGAATTTATACTTATATATTCCCTATTCTCGTGCTATTTTTGATGTTGCCGAGGAGAATTTTGGACCTAAGAAAAAGCAATTAATACAAAGATGGAGAAAACAACATAGCGATGATCTTCATAATTTACACCACTCACCAAATATTGTTAAAGAGATCAAATCAGAGAAGAAAGGATGGGCCAGGCACGTAACAAGAAAAGGAGAGACGAAATTTGCAAAGTTTTAGTCATAAAAACGCAAGGGGACAGTCACGTGATAAAGCTAGCAACGACAGGATAAAGATAATAAAAGGACCTTGGAGAAACAGGGTGTAAGGGTGTGGAACAATATGTTAATAAAATCCAACTAGATACAACATTACGCAGATATTTATTTACTGCAAAGTCACTGTACATGTTTCGGGTGTCACAGCACCCATCATCAGGAGTACTAAAAACTGTAACCGCAGCCTTCGGTACAGGTCATAATATCGGTACAGCTACTTCCCTCCAACGTGACCAGATCGGGACTCCTGATGATCGGTGCTGTGACACCCGAAACAAGTAGAGTGGTTTGGGTTGTAAATAAGAGAGAATGTGCGTTAGCTTTACAAGTTGAGCAAAAATACCGTAAGAATCAGCCAAACAGACTAGGTACATTCCATAAAACACACCGTTCACTAATTTTGTCGGGATTGCGTTAAAAAAATTAGAACGCGGCCCAAGTAACATAATGTTTGACCCTCACTGAATGGGGCCTATTTGGCCCGTTCTTTCAGCTAACTGCGTGTTATAAAGAAATTGTGGCTCGATAGCTCAGCAGTTAAAGTAAATTTCTATGAGTTGAACCAAGGCATCTGAATCCAGGTACAGGTGTTTGCTCTTTATGCGCGTCACCACGCTCCTAATAGCCTCAGATTTTGCTCTCCGGGATTCCTTCGCCCGAAGTAAAGAGATGGGAACGTTTGCTTCGATTTGTTGGACCGGTACAGAATTTGTTGGACTGGTACAGAATTTGTTGGACTGGAACAGAATTTGTTGGACTGGTACAGAATTTGTTGGACTGGAACAGAATCCCCACAGCGTAGACTTTCTGTCATATAACAAGTTCATTGCTGTTTTGACCCCGAGATGATTTTGTTTTTATCTCTTTCCTTTCATTCCATTTTCGCTTCCTTTCTTTCTGTTTTATTATTTTTTGTATTTTTTCTCTTTATTTACCGAAATAGTTTCATATTTTCGTACACTGCCAGTCTCTCAGTATTTAAAATAAAATTTTATACTACAGCATGAGAAGCGCCAGTGCGAAAATAATGCGAATGTGAAGTGCCTTTGTGTTACTGAGCCACAGAACTTTGTCCCTTTGGAATGCGTTTCAGTTACAGGGAATTGATGTACGAAACATAGATGTGGAAGAGAGAGAGAGAGAGAGAGAAAGAGAGCTACAGAGAGATCAAAGCAGCAACATGTCAAGAATATACCGACGCTCGATCCATCAGTGAGTTGTTGGGAGGAAGGGAGGGAAATTGTCCGAATTGACGGCCAAAGGTAGACCAGGGCTGTATCTGTATTTGTACGCCACCCTGCGGTAAAGTTTTGTATACGTTCAGATACAATAAGCTGCGAAAATGAGTTACTGTATGTCAGGAGTTTTTCCTCAGATTTATATATTAATTTTTATTACTAGAACGACCGTGAAGATGAGTTATTTTTGTTCCTGTCTTTCTATAGCTGTATACGTACAACCACTGAACTCCGTATAATGGTGTCCATACGCACCACCTGAGCATGCTACATATATACGGAACCAAACTTTCCTATCAAAATCTTTTATCTTTCCTTGTTGTTAAAAAATATACAATTGTAGTTTTAGATATCGGTTTATATGGGTGTAAAACACGGTCTCGATCTCCCTCTATGGAACGTACAGACAGGATAATTGAGGGCGAAGTACTGAATAGAATTTACAGCACAGACAAAAGAAATGTGGAAGAAGTAGTACCGTGAACATCAGACGCAGAGTTATATAATTTGTACGCTTCTATTTAATACGGTGAAAGTAATTACAGTTATTAATTAAGGACGGGTGAGATGTGTAGCACGCAAAAAGAAACGCACAGAGTATTTCTGCTACAAAGAGAATTGAAGGGTAGATACATGTTGGAAGATATTTCTGTAGATGGAAAGGTTATATTACATGTTATTTTATATGTGTGTGGTGTACTAAATTTAGCTGCCTGACTACATGTTTCAAAGGTTAGATTCTTTGAATGCGGTTATTAATTAAGGCTACGAAGGGACAGGGTCTTAATATATTGTAAGAACCAGCCTCGTGGAATTGGTTAGTTAATCCCTTCTTGTCCGTCCAACGGATGACACTGCGTATAGCGTAATTTTCCCTCTCGTCTTCAGAATCAAAGAAGTATCGGAACAAAAATGGCGTCTCTTATTAATTGGATGCTTGCAGCTCTGTAAAGTTTGAGGCAGAATCTGGTCACCCCTGAATTGGTGGCGACATACCGGCCGCCTGAGAGACAGTACTTTTCAGTAACCTCCACGAGGTCCAACGAACTCCAGAATTATTTGAGAGGTTACAACAGCCACCATATTGTCCATTTTAGTCTAAGCGGTTAGGCTGAGAAGCTTTCAAATCTAAGAAGGGAAGGAATTAAATGCGGGAGAGAAGCAGGCAGGAAGGAATCAAGAGATGCAGACGGTTCGGAGAGGGGGTACGATGAAATTTCGGTAGAAGCAAGAAGATAATTAACCGGTCAGGTCGGTTCGATGGAAGAGAATGTAAGAAAACGAAAGACATGGGTGAGAGGAGTTGGTGGTAGCGTGGGGTGATTTAGGAAGGCGGAGTTTTACCGAACGCACAGCGAGCGACCGACAGAAACCTGTATTCCAAAAAAAGAGATCCCGCAATTTCGAACACAAGCCAAACACACAAAAGAAGTAAAGTAAAGGTAGACGGAGTAGGCGAAAAACGAGGAAGAAACAAAGTCAGTAACCATGAAAATTGAACGCGAGACAAAAATATACAAAGGCTGACACGCATAGGTGAATCTGAATTTGACGCACAGGCGACCGTGCATCGTGACAAATTCCTATAATAAAACCAACCAGATGCACTAATTTCTCAAATTTATTTTTGGAATAAAACTCTACATGTTTCGGGCAGTTCCTCTGTCCATCATCGGGAGTTTTTCACTGTACACACAGCAATGGTATATGTCATACAGGTTTGCTGACAGCTGCAAGCAACGTCCTGATCCTGCTCGCAGCTGTCAGCAAACCTGTATGACATATACCATTGCTGTGTGTACAGTGAAAAACTCCCGATGATGGACAGAGGAACTGTCCGAAACATGTAGAGTTTTATTCCAAAAATAAATTTGAGAAATT
>Ga0123354_10015648_pt1 | contig 11861 bp, 6 predicted proteins | sample TergutLab28metaG_2_FD_97872 | JGI IMG/M metagenome (GOLD analysis project Ga0123354, IMG submission 97872) | Labiotermes labralis P4 segment gut microbial communities from Petit-Saut dam, French Guiana - Lab288 P4 | ecosystem: Host-associated > Arthropoda: Insects > Digestive system > Gut ... | reverse complement strand
TAGTCGAACGGTTCTGCTGCAATGTTGGTTAACTTATACCAAGCTACGTATAATGCAATTCCAAACGACGGTAATATTAGAGACCACGCCGCTATGTACGTAAATATACTTGTCAATTTGTTAAATAAAGATGTTTTTAAATACAATTGGAAATCACGAGATAAATGCAAAATTTTCCTGCCAATCAGATATTGAAAAAAAAAATTTTGGAAAGGCATCAGTACACTACGTTCGTCAAAATATTATATTGCAGTGCAGCCCGGACACTACTCCAGCCTAACCGCACCTAACCTCCAACCTACAGCAAACCAAGAACGAAACGACCCATGTGGTAATCAACATTATAGTCGCGAGCTTCTGATGATGGGCATAGTAGTACCCGAAACATGTTGAGCCTATAAGAAGTACAATAAAATAATAATTGGCATCTAGTTGGTTTTTATTCTTCAGTTATCACAATGATGCACCGTCCAACAAATATCAAAGTCTAAACTGTCTCCGGCCTTACAGTTTTGCGCATTCGTCTTGTTCTCTTACTATCCTATTTTTAATTAGAATATACTGAATTGGTGTTTTCTGCGGTAGGTTAACTCCCACATCAACTTCAGCGCGGTTCGGTTAGGTTTCTGCACTTCAAACAACCGGACCTGACCCACAGGCACAGGTCAAGACGCTCGTGTGTTTACTTACGGAGGGTAGTGTGATGTCACAAACTCACATCTTTCATTTTTGGGAGAGTGGTAGGCTAACAGGGGATTTGGAGTATTGCCAATAAGTGAATTCGGATGATGTGTAGCATTCGTGCAAAGAATGTTATATAAAAGATGTAAGAATAGTATATGCAGAATGTAATAGTGGAGTTCCTTATTATTATTATTATTATTATTATTATGTATGGATGTTTCTTGTCACAGACTTTTCCTCCCGGTACTTCTCATGAACCAGCGGTGATCCCCACCGCTCAAGCTTCAAGCTTCACACTGCAGTACTTTCCGTATTATGTGTGATGTTCCAAGTATAGCTGTCTTTTGTAGTGAATCTATCGAATGTTTTTCTGGTACAGCTTCCAGATTTTTCCTTAAGCTTCTCGTTACTATTCCAGTGGCTCCAATTATTACTGGTATAATCGTACATTTCAGGTTCCACATTCATTGTAGCTCTATATATAAACTTTTCTATTTTTACTTATTATTATTATTTTATTATATCTTTTCCATAGTTTCAATACTACTGTCTTTGTATGTTCCAGTCAACATAGAAAAAATTATTCCATAGAAGCCGATATATTAAAATGTGATTATCCATAATTTATACATATAACCGGACAGTCTGTGACCGATTTCGATATATAATATTTAGAAGTAAAAATAAGTTTCAAATCTCCACTATGAATTCACTCTTTGTGGCATATCTCACCTCAAATACAAGCATCACTGTTTGTTGCTATTGGAGATCGCTTGCTTCCTTCCACATTAACCAGAGCTCGCCAATAACGGTATCTGACAACACCCTAAAGTCGCTTCTCCTCCCTACTCTCTTTCACTCCCTCCCGATTTACTTTGCGGGCAAAATTAATCTGCGGAAACAAACTGCGGACCCAAACGACCCCACATCTTCAAGTTTCCATAAAGAAACAAGTGGTGCAGCTGTTTTCCTTAGTGGTTATGAAACCTGTATGTGATTTATAGGTCTCACGATACGTGTAACTTTTCCGCGTGTTTACAGACGTGAAAGATTCCATGAATTAGAAGCACTTGTGTTTTATTACACTTGCTTACCGTAGTTACTGTCGTAAAACGTGTACACACATTGGCAGCCACCCACAGGTATATATTATGCGGCTTTTTTAAAGTATGTTTGCCGGTGTTCTATTGAGCGTAATTTCATAACAGAAACATACAGTGTACCTCCCGATTTTTGAAAGTCTTCTGTATGCGTGCTAGCGCAAACAACCTGACGAAACCCTGCATTTGCCTGTCGTTCCGTCCACGATACGAACGTGGAATAATTGGTAGTAGCTTTTAGATAAAAGCAGTAGATTCCCGTTTTTAGACGCGTTCCCAAAATTGCGGAAACCGACTCTTAGATTTGTCATGTCTGTCCATTGTTCGGCATGGGACAACTCGGCTCCCACCGAATGAATATGCGTCAGATTTGAGGTATGAGTATTTTTCGAATCTCTGTCGAGAACAGTTCCATTTTCATTAAAATCTTACATGAGTAACGGGCACTTTACAAGACGACCATTATGCTTTTATATCTGTCCCAGTTCTACTTAGAATGAGAAGTTTTTCAGATGAAAATTGTAGAGAAAATAGAAACACAAATTTTATGTTCAGTGACTTTATTTCGAAAGTCGTGCCGTTTGTGAAATAATGCGAACAATATTGTACAGCTGGAGAGGCCACAGATGACAATATGGCGCCTACACATCGCAAGCTGTATAACAGAGACTACAAACACATATTCGGAATGAGTAACACTTATTGTTTCTCCACAGCAACAATGGTTACACGAACGCCCATCAGTGTTAAGTTATACGTAAATTACCTGTCTCGTTTTGTACCCTTATATCAATATATCAGAATTTCAGGACTCTAATCGCACAAAACTGCAGCCGAGAGTGGCAAAATCCATGTAGCTAAACATGAGATTGATATATCTACAATCTCCAATATTGTGTCATCGTGTATATATGAGATTTTGCTCAATAGGTTTCAGCGATTTTTCAACCTGTGTTCTTGTTAGTATTTAAAATGACTGATAAAGAAATATCATTACAGTAACTGAAGCTTCATTTAACTGTGCACTCAGACTGGATTTGTTAACTACAACTACAATTGGGCATCCTTAATTCATACTGGATTTCTAAAACTCCTGTCAGTGTTTAGTTAGAATAGCGCACATAGTCTGTTAATGAACTGGCGTCAGCCGCGAACAATTCTACTGCTAGGTAAGGCTGGATTTAATTCTGTGCACACAATCTTGTAATTTGTTGCCCTATTGTATGCACTTGCACATATCGGATCAGTGTCAGTACAGAGAGCAACAAAACCCTTTGAATTTAGTTTGTGTGGAGGTGGTGCACTTATAAACAAACATTCCAAGACTGCTTGCAAGGAATTCTGATTTAGTTTGACATTAAACTGTACTGGTGCTTACCTGGTGGAGACTAGGAACCGAAATTCACTACACACGTGTGATGTCGGACGAATTTAATTAAAGCTGCATGTATAAATAAGCTGTTCTTTGTGAAACGTTACACATGGCGTTGAATTTAGCTGCCAAGTAACGTAATTCGCGTTACCATTTTCTTTAACAAGCTCTGTGAGTAGGTATACTAAGATATTGTTTCTAATCAAAGGGAAGGTCCTTCCGTCTTATGCATGTTTTAAGAACTTTCGTTGTATAAATATTATGTCATCAAGGTCATTCGTTTTAGGCGCGTTCGCAAAATTGCGAACAGCGACTATAAATTTCGTCGTGTCTGTCGGTCCGTCCTTCCTCATGGAACAACTCGGCGCCCAGTGGAAATATTATTGTGAAAGTTTACATTTGAATATTTTTCGAAAATCTGCCGAGAAAATTCAGGTTTCATTAAAATCTGACAAGAATAACAGGTTCTTTACATAATGACCAATGTATATTTTTGATAATTTCCCGCTTACTTCTTCTTAGAATGAGAAATCTTTCTGGCAAATGTTGTAAAGAAAATCAAAATGCACATTTTAATTTCAAAAACTTTTTTTTTTTTGGAAAATCGTGCCTTTTTTAGCTAATGTGGAAAAATATTGTAAGCCGGGCGGGTCACTGATGACAACATGGTGTATGCACATTTCATGCTTGAAAACTGAGGCTACAGGCACACAGTCAGAATGTGTGATAATTAATTCTTTTCCACTTCAACAGTGATTGCACGAATGAGCCTCAATGTTACGTTATACGTACATAGCATGTCTTGTTAAGTAATGCACACATTTTCGAACATCGCCAAAGCACTCTTACCGTCGCAACCTCCCACTTCCCACCCTCATAGCCACTACAGTTACCACTGAATCCATGTGCATTTGCTTTCATCATCGATATTGTTACGTCTGCCGATGGATAGAGCACTGTTATGGAGATACTTTCTGTCTCAGGGAGGGAAAGCGTCATTACGGTGCAAGAACGTACAAACAATGGAGGGAAGGTAAGATTACTGGGAATAAATCAAGGATAATAAAAATAAACACAACATTTATCACGTAACGCGAAGTGAAAAATATCTAAAAATGTTGGCACGAATGCCTGAAGATTAAAAACAGACGGTACACCTAGGTCTAGCAGTAGACACGACGACTGTGTTTAAGGGCTACTCTGAAGAAGTAAGCTGTGAGGATATGGTCGGGATTTACCTGAAGATGTAAGCTGTATTTATGTAGTCTGGGCTTATCAGAAGAATTAAGCTGTAAGGATATGGTCTGGATTTACCTGACAAATTATCTGTAGCAGTGGACAACCCTTAACAACGAGGTGGTGACGTTTCGGAAGGCAGTTTGTTCCTTTGCTACCGAAACAAACAAGTTTTTCAAGAAAAGATTTGTTCAATCCAAGTTCGAGGGAAACCCACAGTTCTGTAAATACATATACATGGGGATTTTTTTTTATGTTTTTCATATCGTGCATGCTCTTACAGTTTATATTTCATCCAACATATACACTCTGTAATATACCATTGATGGCACATCAACTCCTACAGGCTTCAGCACCTCGGTTTAAAAAATATATAGCAGTTGATGTGTCATAAGTACAGAATGCATATATTGGATGTTACATGAAACGTATGTAAGGTTGTAAGTTGCTGGGTTTGTCTTGGTAAAAACTGCTTTCTATGTGTGCTTAGAATGCAGCTCTATAGTTAGCGAATCTTTTAATTTTGTTTAAGAACATTTTAGGAAAACGCACAAGAATTTATTGCATTATCTGCGGCACTTCCCATCAACCAGTGTCTTGGAATAGTGTTCTGTAAATTGTATATAATCAGGCTGTCACATTCAAGAAGCTTTGTTCTCGTTGTGAAGGAGACATTCAAGCTGCAGCAAATTAATGCTGCACACTCAGATTCAGGGACATAATATTCGGCCTGCTGTTGACACTTGTGCTAGTTGCTTTATACGTCATATTTTGAATATACGTACGTCTGTTTTGTTTCTTAGTAAGGTAACTTAAGTGGAAATTCTAATACGCAGTTGTACACAGTTTCCTTTGTTACACCGAAGCAATAATTAAACCTCTTTATGTATGTAAGTAATGTAGGTAATATGTAGGTTTAAATTAGAATTTGTTCCTTGTGACGTATTGGTCACTTAAATGAGCCTTCCATCACTGTCGAAAAGGCAGTGTCCAAATTTAAACTCTTTTCATTTTGTACCACCAGACGCATTACTGTCAAGATTGGTGAAGCAGAGTGTACGATAGTTAGGGGATTATTTTCAGGTACTTTCTCGTTTTCACGGATTTTATTAACAGCAGAAGTATTGGAAAGTTTATGAAAGAAATCCACAGTGACAACTTTCAGTGTAAAATGAGGAAAGCCACATTTCATGGCCTCGCATCTTGAATGCTGTTCATCAAAATAGTAACAAATTTAAAGTCATGGGACACTAAGACGGCGAGTTCTAGGAAGTGGGTTATCCCCGTTGTGTGTGTGAAACTTGGAAAATTGTATGTAGTCAAACACAACTTTGTCACATGAGGTGAATTTAATTACTATATAATGGACAACTACATGTTTCGGCCTGTACTGGCCATCTTCAAGTTTTCTTGGGGAAACTTAAGCTCTTACTATAAGCATGCAAGCGCACGTGGTGTAAAGATCTTAAGTTCCCCTGAGACAACCTGAAGATGGCCAGTACAGGCCGAAACATGTAGTTGTCCATTATATAGTCATTAAATACACCTCATGTGACACAGTTGTGTTTGACTACATACAATTTTCCACGGCGAGTTCGCCAAAAGTGTTACACTGTTCTTGTGTGTCCTAACTTGTTTAATCTTATAGCTTCAATACATATACACGATATACACGTATATGGATTAGACAGTTGAGGCAGCACGCAAGTCGTCCTTTTTTTATCATTAATCATTTCGACCAAGGAAGGATAGATAAGATATGAATGCAAGATGAATTCCATTTCCGCTCATCGGAAGCACACTACAGGAGGCAACAGAACGCTGTAATGAGGTGCTTCACTAACGATGTACTTTAGGTCACTCTGATAAATAAATTAAACTAAACTCATTGTTTATCGTCTGTAATGTGACGCGCATCACGATGTGCACAAGAGAACATGTCATAGTTTAGGTCTAGCATACTGTGAACCCTCGTTCGGCGCTTTCCCAAAATTGTGAACAGGGACTATTAGCTTCATCATGTCCGTCTATCCGTCAGCATGCAACAACTCTGCCCTACTAGAAGGATTTTCATGGAATTTGATATTTGAGTATGTTTCGAAAATTTGTTGAGAAAGTTCAGGTTTCATTAAAATCGGACACGAATTATTGGTACTTTATATGAAGAACAATTTACATTTATGATTTATATCTCGCTCACTTATTATAATGAGAAATTGTCCAGACAAGATTTGTGGAGAAAATCAAAACACCCATTTTATCTTCAATAACTTTTTCCCGAAAATCGTGCCCTTTATAAGATAATGTGGAAAACTAATGTGAGCCGGACAAGCCACATACAACAGTGGCGCATGCGCGTTGCATGCTGGGCAAATAGGACTACAAACACAGAAACAAATGTTATGTAAGAGCCTGCTTATTACATTTACACTGTAACAATGGTTACACGACGGTCCCTCATTGTTACGTTATATGTACATTGCTTGACTTTTTTATCGCTGCACCGTGCATTTTTGAAGTCTACTTAGTTCACACAACAACAAATAAACCATTTATCAACCTGATTGAAAGTTTTAAATTTAGATTAAAATACACAATAATATAGCTCCTACATGTTTCGGTCTTTAAAGACCATCATCAGGGAGCTTTATCTGTACCTAAATAAAGCGAGATGTGGCCAAAATGTGTATTATTCTTCATGTAACGTTCCTATTATTTTTGTCTGATTTTAATGTAGCTTGGATTTTTTCGACATATTTCCGAAAAATGCTCGAATATATAATTTATGACGATCCGTCCAGTGGGTGCCCAGTTGTTCCATTCAGACGGACAGACGGACAAACGGACAGACACACACGACGAAGCTAATAGTCGCTTTTCGTAGTTTTGTGAATTCGCCTAAAAACGACGAAGACATAGAATTTTCTCGGATGGTTACACAGTTCTCCCCCGTTCTTAAAATTAATATAGACGCAGAAGTATCAAAGTCATCTACATTTGTCAGGACCAACGCTAAAGTAATTATCGCCCAGGAACTACATTTCACTTGTTTGAATTTGACTGTGCAACAATGCGAGTCTACGTCACACTGTAGTAGCCATAAATAATCTTTCTTTCTTTCTTTTTTCCTTTCTATCGTATTCTGACCTATTTCTACCTACTCATTGTAGGTAAAGGTAAAGTGATCCCATTACAGGCCCAGTGTGACCCAGAGGGTGGGTAGAGGTAAGGCTCTATTCTTGAATGACCGCGGCACTAAAAGAGGGTGAGTGATCAACAGCACGCCCCGGCCGTACTTTACCCCCGCGAAAGACCCGGTACCCATTTTACAGGAGGCTTGGTGTGCCTCAGGGCCAGTCTGAACAGGCGGAAATACTCGCTCCCACCGGGATTCGATCCCGAACCGTCCAGCCCGTACTCAGTCGCTATACCGACTGAGCTACCTGGCCCACTCTCATTGTAGGTTTAGAGGAATATTGTTGCACATGATTACATTGACACACACACACACATATGTGCACTCGGTAGGACTCCTCTGGACGACAGATCGGCCCGTCGCAGAGACCTATACGTGGCGACACACATAGATCGCAAGAGACAGAAATCCATGTCCCCGACAGAGTTGGAACCCGCAATCCCAGTATGCGAACGGCCGCAGACTCACACTTTAGACCACGCGGCCACCGGAATGGGCGCCATACGGTAACGATGGACGCTTGTACCTTCCCGGCTTCTCGTCAGGAAAGCTTTCATAAAAGGCATTTTGGCATTATTATATGGGCCGGTTTTCTTGCACACTGGATGAAACCTGAATAGCATTGCGCTTTTCCTTCTTTGTCTCTCCTCCGAGTCTGTGTTGGTAAATAATTGATTTACTTTTCACTTCACTTATAAAGCTGTGACGTGGTGGCTACGCTCTACACGGTACGTCAACGCACCTGCGTTCAAGGGAATGATTAAGTTGCTTACCGGCTTTGCGATAGTGCCCTGAAGTCTTTGTGAACGACTGCACGCTAGTACAAAGCGTTTGGGGGGGGGGGGATGGAATCCTCAAATATGAAGACTAACGTTAAGCTAGCCAGTAGTACTTACGGTGTGTTTAGATTATCCATATTCGAGGTGATTTTGCAAGTTTTACATCATTTTGCGTGGATTATTTAATGCGATACGCTTTGTAGTCACAAATATAGTCAGACACACTTTACTGTACACAAAAACTATATTGCTCACATAAATTCGCTACGTGTTTCAGCCAGTAATAGGACCATTTTGAGGCCAGAGTAATAAGAGTGTATTCAGCAAAGGAGGGTGATATTAAAATGAATACAAAAGGAAAATTGTTTTGAGTGGCGTATTACAGTAATTTTACGAGTACTCGTATTGTTATAAAATATTAAGATTTGTAATATTTTAAAACGTAAACTACAAATCTTAATAACTAAACAAATTTTATGATTCCTTAGTCTTTTTTATATTCAACGACAAGGTAGTAAGCAGGAAAAAATTGTTTTGTACCACGACGTAAATTCTTATGTATTTAGAGATTCGACATTGTATTTTTCTGTGTAAATATTCTTCTTAATGAGGATTGTTGTAAAATTTAGTCTAAGAAGAGAAGCTGTAATTTACGAAGGTAGTGCTGTACACACACACATATCAAGTGACAGTCAACGTGCTACAGAGTGTATTTTTTAGATGAATTCGTAAAATTTCGGAAACCGACTATTAGCTTCATCATTCTGTTTGTCCGTCCTTCCTCATGAAACAACTCTGCTGCCACTGAAAGAATTCTCAAGAAAATTGATATTTGAGTATTTTTTCTAAAGTCTAGCTAGGAAATTCACGTTCCATTAAAATCTGACAAGAATAGCGAATACTGTACATGCAGACATTTGTACAATTACGATGCTGTACATGCAGACATTTGTATAATTACGATATTGTACATGCAGACATTTGTACAATTACGATACTCTACATGCAGACATTTGTGCAATTACGATACTGTACATGCAGACATTTGTAGAATTACGATATTGTACATGCAAACATTTGTGCAATTACGATACTGTACATGCAGACATTTGTACAATTACGATACTGTACATGCAGACATTTGTACAATTACGATACTCTACATGCAGACATTTGTACAATTACGATACTGTACGTGCAGACATTTGTACAATTACGATACTGTACATACAGACATTTGTACAATTACGATACTGCACTTGCAGACATTTGTACAATTACGATACTGTGCATGCAGACATTTGTACAATTACGATACTGTACGTGCAGACATTTGTACAATTACGATACTGTACATGCAGACATTTGTACAATTACGATACTGTACATGCAGACATTTGTACAATTACGATACTGTACATGCAGACATTTGTACAATTAAGATACTCTCTCGCTGAATTCTTCGTAGAACAAAAAATGTTTTAGACAGAATTTGTAAAAAGAATCAAAACACGAATTTTGTGTTCAGTAATTATTTTCGAAAATCCTACCGCTTATGAAGTAACGTGGAAGAATGATGGAGAACCAAACAGGCCACATATGACAATATAATACAGCGCATGCGCTCTGCATGCTGGATTACTAAGGCTACAGACACACACTCAGAAAAGTAATCGGCTACTTATTGCTCTTCCACTACGACAGGAGTTACATCAACGCGCCTCAATGTTACGTTATAACCACATTGCCTGTGTTGTTACTGTACAATTACATAACGCAACGGTATGACCTGTCCAAAGGAATGTCATTTATTTAAAGTTGACTTCACAGATGCGTCTCTGTTATAAGATGAGAGGCGAAGTCTACCTTTCTAATAATGCTTAACGGCTTGATAAACCCTTATTATAGTCTAGCGACATTTCCATTGATATGTTATCAAAATTCTGTGTTCGACTAAAGTTTTTCTTTTAATTTATTCCAATGAATGTCGTTTGTGCGGATTAACAAAGGATGTCGATAAAGCAGCACTGGCCCACAGCGGACAATCCTCTGTAATTCCGTATCCAACTTACTTATGTTGGTTATTTGTAACATTATTATTTACCCATAACATAAGAATAATTGACAGAATCAATACGTGCTTGCTATACACGCTGATACTATTGGTAGATCAGATACAAAGATCAGTGCCCTTATCAACGGAAACAGTAGTGTTCTTCACAATGCTTATGTTTTATCATGTAACGTGTCATTTCATTCTTTGAGCTCCGCTGTCATGTACCAAAGATTCCTTGAAAAATAAATCAGTAACACGAGACGTCCAAGTTAGTCATCTGTGCGAGTACTACAGTAGTAGTGCTAGTGGTGGTAGTGGTAGTAGTAGCGTAGTGGTGGTGATTGTAGTAGTAATATTAATGGTAGTGGTGGTGGTGTTTGTGTGGTTGTGGTAGTGGTGGTGGTGGTAGTAGTAGTAGTAGTAGTAGTGGTGGTGGTGGTGGTGGTAATAGTAGTAGTGGTAGTTGTAGTAGTAGTGTGGTGGTGGTGGTGGTAGTATTAGTAGTAGTAATGGTGGTGGTTTTAGTGGTAGTAGTAGTAGTAGTAGTAATGGTAGTAGTATTAGTGGTAGTGCTTGTAGTAGTAGTAGCAAAGTGGTGGTGGTTGTTGTTGTTGGTGGTGGTGGTGGTGGTGGTGGTGGTGTTAGTAGTTGTAGTAGTAGTAGTAGTAGTAGTGTTTGCTTTTTATTAGTGGACAATGGAAAAGGTGACTCTGTGCAGGCCGTGAAGCTGTGTAAGAGAATGGATGTATGGCTCTTTTAGTTTGGGTCTGTATGAAGGTGAGTGGTCAGCCTTACGGACCGACCGCTTTATTTCCGAGGAATTAGCCCCTGTTACTCATGAGTTGGTATGCACGCTTTGGAGTAAAGAGAAGTTTTGTATCGGCCGAAAACGAAACCACGAATTCTATCTGGTTTAAGTCGTATGGTAGGGGAAATATGTGGTCATACAGTGCATCTTTCGTTTCTAATAAAATTACACACACACCACATTTCGAGGAGAAGATTCTTCCCTGTCTTCGCATGTAACAGTGAACACCACAGGGCTGGTATGCAAGGCTCTTTTGTGTCTGTGGGGGTCATTTCGGCCCGATTTCCTAATATTTTGTTCCAAGAGGTTCAGAATATTTCCCCCATCCTTTTAGACGTTTCTCTCATTATTTGACCCAAGGACAGAGACCAATTCTGCCCCCGAAACGTTGTAGAATAAATTTTATATTTAAAGGGATAGTTGATGAAGTACAAACAGTGAATGATTCTAAAGTATTACTGTCATGAAGGCGCTAGAATACTGTGTTTCAGTGAGCTGTGTTTGTACTTATACAATATGTATGTCTCCTGTCACAGGCATTTCTTCCTGGTACTTCTCTTGAACCAGCGGTGATCCCCACCGCTCAGGCTTCAAGCTTCACACTGCAGTACTTTCCGTATTATGTGTGAT
>Ga0123354_10015645_pt1 | contig 11863 bp, 10 predicted proteins | sample TergutLab28metaG_2_FD_97872 | JGI IMG/M metagenome (GOLD analysis project Ga0123354, IMG submission 97872) | Labiotermes labralis P4 segment gut microbial communities from Petit-Saut dam, French Guiana - Lab288 P4 | ecosystem: Host-associated > Arthropoda: Insects > Digestive system > Gut ... | reverse complement strand
TGTGTAAAAAAAAATTTCAATTTTTTAAATTTTTTTTAAGGGGGGGTGGTGTGGGGGGGATTTTGGGGGGCCCTTGGGAGGTGGGGGGGGGGGGGGGGTTTGAACACCCCCCCCTCGGTACGCCACTGTGCAAAGCCGAACTGTATGTGATATTTCCAAGTGAGAGAACTGCCCAAGTTACATCCTGAAAGTTCAAGATTTTGTATTGCACTGCAGTGTTGCTATTCTATGCTGTAGAATGAAGAATTAAAAAATGCATATAACTAACATAAATACTGTACAGTATTTCATTTCTTCAGTCACATTTAAATAATACACTCTTATACTCAAGTTTCATGTTGGCAGTTTATATATATATACGTGTATATATATGCACATTTTCATCTCCCTGCTTGTTATTTATATAAGTACTTCTGTTCCATTTTTGGGTTGTGATTAAAATAATCAATTACAATATTGACTATTCTTGTTTGGTTTCCTTCACAATGCTTCACCAACATCTCTAAACATCACAACAGTAAATTTCAAAAGTTCTGTCATTTTACTGTGTCATCACTTCCATTGCTCGTACACCTAACACTAATATATTCTTTGTAAGCTATGCATGTTAATTGACACATTCAGCGTTAAGTTAAGCCTGGAAGCTACCTTTGCAGCATACCATAATTCACTCTACTGTGACCCGCAGTCCAAATCACAGTTTGTTCAACCTTCTGTAACCACAGTTCTGAAATGAAGGATGACAGAGAATTTCCTCTGTCAAGAATTTAGGACAGTCTGTTGCCAGTTCAGAGTGAAATGATAACAGTAAAAGTGCTTTTTACCACATTAATGTATTAATTAAAGTTAATCATAAGGTTCGTCATCCCCGTTGTGGTTTACTCCATTACAGTTTAAAGTTAATATCTTCACTGCTCTTCAAATGAGTTAGAGGAGAAGAACCAATCACATACAGGAATAATATTTCAAGAATAAAATACAATTTATGTTAGCATCAGCAAATTGTAGGGCATGCATTTGAAGAGCAGACACCAGTGGTGATGGTTCATGATACTTGAAATACTGTATATCATTAATACTTTGACCAACCACTCATGCACTTCTATTGCTATTGCACTAGCATTGTCATTTGTTAATCATTTTGTGTTAGTATTCAGTATAGTATACACAATGTGAATTTTGCTGTCTGCATGACCATATCTCCATTTCCACTAATTATAAGTTACGGCAGTTTACTCATGTCACCATACTAGACCAATTTAAATCCCACAGTTATGCTACCCTGTGATCATGTTTCAATAAATCACTATCATCAGCAGTAACAGGGTATTAAGCCATCCACGCTTGTTCCATCTTTGTTGGTGCTGGTCTCTCCAGCCTTTCCTTGGTCGACCCATGTTTCTTGCACCAGTCAGAGTAACATGTATTGTTCATTCTTAATAAGTGTTCTGTCTACTTGCATCTGCAGCTCATAATCATTTCATTCAAATGTATACATTTCCTTCTCTTATACCTTTGCTTTAGTCATATAATGTATATCCTACAACTCCCCTAAATTCATCTCTGCAGACTCATTTCTTATCATGCTGTTTCAGTTAAGTCCAATTCTCACACTTACATAGAAGCACTGGTACCACCTTTCTTCTTCTTCCTCTGTGGAGCTTCAGCCCATTTTTGGGCCATGGCCACCCAAGTCTTCTTCCTTTAATACCCTCTGTTCCATGCTGATGCTTCCAGTGTACCACCTTCATCTTATATAATTTCATCAGTGTTTTCTTAATACTTGTTATAAATGTGCATTGAATTGTTTCACACATACATTGTAACCTTTGCACCTTGATGTGTATGTCATTATTTATGTATAGTGCACTATATCCAGAGTAGTTAAATTCATTTATTTTTGTTTAATTACCTTGTTTCAAATGTTTTGCCCTAATGTTTGCACTTCCTTTCAATGCCATGACTTCTGCTTAACAGATATAATAAAAATGTATACTGGTCTTCATGTAAAGTTGTTGGACTTGAATTAAACTTGAATTTTCTTTTAAAAAAATATTCAAATATCAAATTTCATGAAAATCCATCAAGTAGGAGCCTCATTGTTCTGTGTAGAAGGACAGACAGACAGACATGACGAAACTAATAGTCACTTTTAGCAATTTTGCGAACGTGCCTAAAAATGGCATTCCCTGCACTCAAGTCTGAGGGTGTCTTCACACAGTTTCACCCCTACACTGCTGCAACATGTCTACAGCAACCCCATTCCCTCCATTCAGTACCAAGGTATCAGTGTTGTTTGTATACACATTGCACCCCCTCCTTCATCACCACCATTCAGCAATAAACTCAGATCACTTCAGGTCAGTAACAGCCAAAGTTTTCTTCACCGAGCCACATCAGCTATACCTTGTGTAGCATGACTGTGGAAACTAAGGAGTGCAGCAACACATAAATGAGCTATGGGATATACCATATGGTCAGCAGGGTTATTTTAGTGTCCCTCCACCCATGAAGCTAGCACATATTCATAAACAGAAAAAATATTTAGATAATTATAAAAGGCTTGGCAACCTAGTACAGCAACTATAAAGTCAGTGTAACTCTAACACAGTAACTGAAGGTCAACTGTGAACTGTTAATATCTTGCACTACACCTCACAAGGGAAACCTTTTACATTTAGTGCAAGATATTTTAATTAAAATTATTCGCACTGTAGAGTTGGAGCTCGTGACTAATGAAAACATCAAGAATGGGAAGAAAGAAAGAGCTGAGAAAAGTGAAGGAAAATACACAGAGATTATATGAAAGACTGCAAGGTCCCATTAAGATAACATCTGTATACAGAACTGAGCATGATTTCAGGCAAACAATTTCAGATGAGATTAGTAAGTCATTATGGATTACTATTGAAGTCAAGGGATGAAATAGCAGAGAGATTCATTTTGCATTTTCTTTTTCAGAAGAATACCATAGCATCATGTACGTCAAATTACTCAAAATTAAAAAGTGTGTACAATATTATCAAAAATTATTGCAAATCTTGAAAACATGTTGCTACTGAAAAACTTAGCAAGGATATTGATTTCTGGACTGAAGAGTTAATGATATTAGTCTGAACAGAGGAAAGGTTAATGGTGAAATAAGAAATGTACTTAACGCAATGGAACAAAGTTATCAACAGGAATTAAGTTTGAAAAATCCACTCGTAGGAGAGGTTCACTCAAACTAGTGTGGTGTGCATTTACTATTACTGAACTCTTGAGATGTACCGGTGCATGTTTTCAGATTCTGGGAAAGCAGAAAACATAATGTGCCTGACATCCTGACTGCTCCTCATATTTTGTTAATTAAAAAAAAAGCATGGAAACCACCCAATATGCATTGTCAGTAATGCAATTGAGCAGCAAGGGACTAGAACACCTTCTTTCATTTTCTTAATGCATGTTACCAGACAGGCAGGCTGGATGAGCAAGTACTGTTTCTTTGGTGACTGTGTTAATGTGAAATTAGAATTATACAGAAACACTCAAATAATATGAACTACCTACATACACTCCAAATGCAAATATCTCTGTGAATGTTCATTTCACTACTGACAAGTATTATCTTCATTATCCAGTACTATTTGCTTGAATGTTGGAACACTCTGTATGGATAAGAAGTTAGTAAGCATTATTCACTTGCTAGCAGAGTATGAATTCTCTAACTGAAGACATAATTCCAAGCATACTTTTCAAAACTCTAACCTTACTACCCATAATGGGACAATTCATTTGTGTGTTATTTACTGGTAGTGTGTCAACTACAAGAGTTTAATAGCACTTGTAAATGGTAGTTTATTGCACATAAAACAGAATTTATTAAGTTCTGTTGATGAAAAATTTTACTGCCTCTTCAAATGCATGCTTGACATTTAAACTAGCCTATTTTATCCTGCTCCTTGAACTCTTTTGTGCAAGTATCTGGGATTTTATATCCCTCAGTAACAGAGGACTGGCAGCCAGATTTCAACTCAGTGGTAATGGTATTAGTACTGCAATGTTGAGACAGCTAAACCATATATGTTGTTACAGTAATGTAATTCACAGCCAACAGTAAAGGTTAATTTACAAACCTCTTTTGGCATATTTGCTTCAAAAAGTATGACATAACTTACAGTACTGTCAGTCCCTTTACTAAAAGTGGCTTACTGTTCTTTAATAATGTAATTAATGTGGACACACCAGCAATTTTTTTCATCTGTGTCTAATTCTTCCATTATATTTTGCATAATTTTCATAACATAACCTTAAAATGCATTTGTATATTAGCATCTCATCTTCTTCATAAGGGCAGAAATAATATCATGGACCTGACTAGGCATATCACTTTCTAATAAAATATAAAACTTGTTTCACTTTACCAAATGATATATGTTCCTCCTGTACATCTTAGAAAGTCCTTTCTGTGCATATCTAGTATGCCCCCCCGTTCTCTACTGGCTAAAATACTGAGTAGAATGTGCCAAGAGGTGAAACAGCCCTGATGCCACATACCTTGCCATCTCTTTCACAAGGAGCCTGCCATGGCATAATGATCTGCTCCTAAACCATGAAGTAGGATGGCTCTGCCACCCAGCCCTGCAGCCACTCCACCAGGTGGCAGAACATAAACTCTACCATCAGAAGCTCTACCTGGGTCCAACTCTACTAGGTTCTCATTGCTACGCTGCAAATCATCATATGACCATACAGCGAGGTGACGACTCTTGCCTTGCCGGGCCAGAAGATGGCAGGTACGTTGTGCTGAAGCTGACAGGATCACTCCTGATACCACAGCCCAATGGGCCTTGTGGCCACGCCGGCAGCATGGAGAATGGTTGGCATCTGCATCATAGCTGTAACCCTGTTAAGGGTATATTCTATGCACAAACATGTGGCAACTGCTGACAGGTACTTCCAACCAGAATATTTGTCAGGGATAATACAACTCTTAGAAAGAAGTTCAAGATGTGCATTGTGTTTCACTTGCCTTTGAGACAAGCAAACTAATTATGTTAATTGTTTCATAGTTTACTTTTACGTGAACTAAGTAACAATTCTTGTCTTCTTAACCACATGGAATATCTAGTGTCACAAGGGAAGATGAATGTGAATGATGATTTTGGAAAGCAGGTATGATAATAGCCTATCAAAGCAGATGTCTGGATGAACTGAGGAAAGACATGAAGAGCCCCATTCAGGACAGTTTGCTTCTGAACTCACATTCAATCCTGGTCCTCCACAACATGAAGTATGAGTCCTATCTCTTAATATTTTGGTAATTCTGTATATTATTTTTTTCCCCTGCCAAATCTTCCAGCCCTTACTTACAGGCACTAAGCAGATTTGGTTTCATAGAGAATAATGGAATACATTCAAATGATAGGTTCATTGCTGGAAAATAAGAAAATATGAAATGTTATATATTTTAACTGAAGAGAAATTGGATGATACTGGTGCTCAAATGGAAACAAATACCACAAAATGTTGATGCTTGTTGGCTGTTCAAAGTCAAGTGTCAAAATGCTCAGCCTACAGTGCAACAAAACTTCTAAAAATATTCCCATACAAAATTAAATTCATACAACACCACTTTCCTCTACACTGGGAAGTGAGAAGTTGGTATTGCATGTGATTTTAAGAATTAGTAGTCTATGTATTTCTTGATCTGTAACTCATTTTTTTTTCAGATGAGGCATGGTTTATGTTAAATAAGAATGTAAACAGCCAGAATAACAAATACTGGTGTTCCAAAAATACAAATACAGTTCATAATTTTCCTTTGCATGACCTTAAAGTTTGAGTATGGTGCACAAGTGGATGCAAAATCACACAGTTCATGTTTTTCACAGGAACAATACATAACTTGTGGATTATGGCCTCCTAAGATCTGCAGACATGAATCTATGTTATTACTGGCTGTGGAAGTTTATGTGAACAGGGCATATCCTTTAAAAAAAATTAAAGATCATATTTGAAGATAAACTGCTAAACTTTAATGACAAGAGCCCCATTGTGTATAGAGATATATTTTCAGACTGTGCGAAACCTGTTAAGAAGCTGGAGGTCACAGCACACTCTAAATTCAGGGCAGATGCAGGCATCCTATGCAACAAAGCTACAGTCAGAGAGTGATTAGTGGTACACTGCATTTTGTCCTATAGGTTGTAAGAAAAGACGGTAACTAATGATGTGCACACGTAACACTGTGTTCCCTTAACCTGTTTGCTACTAGATGATGTGTTAACAAGACAGAGCAATGATCCTGCAGACAGATGAACAGACAGAGACATATTACGGACATCACAACTCTCAGCACCCGTCAGCATTAAGAACATTATGTACATACAAAATATATGCAAGCTCTAATGCCTGAAATAATTTCTTGTAACTTATTCTAGCACACTGGGGCTAAGCTAGTATGGTTGCTAGTGACTAGTCTACATGCTAGATGATCTGGGGTTCAACCCCAGCATGGGCAAGATATATCTCTCCACTCCAGAATGTCCAGACTGGCTCAGGGGCCAATGGTGATAATTTCCCAGGGATAGCATTGCCTGAGCAGGAAATTGACCACTCACCTCCGTCTGGCACCAAGGTTAGAAGTGGAGACATACCTCTACTTGTCCAATTGGACTATATGGTGTGGACAGGGGCAACTTTACCTTTTACTTCTACATCATTTGTATATGGGATAAGAGAATATCATAGACATGCTGAGACAAACATGACTTCCAGTACCATATGAGGACAACTCCAATTTATACAATTTCCATTTGGACATGTGATAACACACAATGAAGAACCAAAAGTACCAGTACCATATGAGGACAACTCCAATTTATACAATTTCCATTTGGACATGTGATAACACACAATGAAGAACCAAAAGTAATTAAGTTTCACATCAGTAGCAGGGAAAAGTTACTGTACATGATGTCAAATCTTTTCCAATTTTCACCCAACACATGGCATTGAATCCCCAGGTGAACACATTTTACTGAGTGATTAGCACAACTTGATATCTGGAAGGTACATGGTTCAAAACTCTTCCCAGGAATTGGTTCTCCCAGTCAGTTTTATTGTAGTCTTCCTTAGCTCCTCCAATACCATAAGTCACTCACAACTACTTTTCTCCACAACCATTGTAGTTCATTGTTCCAGCCATCCTGCCAACCAGTGCCATATAACATACAGTGCACCCACACAATATGGATGGTTAACCCTTCTAAAAATTTTAGATAAATGTGGAACATTTTTAAAGCAAAATGCAAAATAATAAATGTAGCTAAACATAATTTTTAGGAATTGTTGTTTCAAAATTTCAGATCACACATCAACATGTGCTGCTATAGTAGCAGATAATAACTCGCTAGTCTACATGAATGTAGGAGTATGGTGGGTACTGTAGTTTCTGTTCCCTTCTCATTTAGACTGTGCAGTTCATCACCCCTTACTTAATATATCTGCTAAGAAACCATAATGTTCCATTGCAGTAGAACACCTAATAGAGATTGGAAAGGCATGATGTTTGATGTAAAACTTCGTGCTTTAACGAGGTTTCATGCTGGAGAAAAACATAGCTACAGCTAACTTTGATATGTAAGAAAGTGTGTCTTTATTGCAGCTGTAGATTGAATGGACTTCAATAGGACAGCATCTCAAATTATAGCACTGGATTAAATGGAAAATATAGGCCTTGTATCACAGACCTTCGTCATGCAAATATATTTTGAAGAACATAGGCCTTCTGTAACACAGGGAATGCTGCATGCAGTTATAAAATTTAATTGTCTATTTAACAATTCTGTCAATAGCCTTGCCTACATTACATTAAATGGTAGGATGAATTACAAAGGCTGTGGATGGAAGTTGTCACATCCTAATTAATGGTCATTCTAGCATGTGCCTGGAAGGAGTGAAAAAATCATGAAAAATGTCAGGTCAGCCAGTCTTGGACGTGATAACCAATTCCACAATTTCTCAAATATGCAACTAAGGTGTCATCCACCTGACTGCAACATGTGGTGCCGTGGCTGTAAAAGAGATGTTAACAAACCCACAGATCAATCAGTGAATCCCTGTGAATGGATTGACTCATATGGTCCAACCATATATGGAATCTTTATTTTCACTACACCCTTTCAGAACACATGGGTACTTCTATGATGCCATCAATATTTAAAGGATACGGTATAAGAAGAATGCTGCCCCGTGTTAGTTGCTTAATTACATACTCCTTATCTTGTCCCAGACCACCAGGCAGAACCTCCACTTCACGGCAACTATGTTGAAACATCTCCTGTGCTAATGTAGCCATGTCATCCACTGAGAACATTTCACCATGATTTGTGAATCCATGCGCTCGAGCTTCTTGAAACAGTTCCTCCACAGACAGAGGATGTGATGTGCATGATGAGGCCATACTGAGAGCCACCAAGCCACATCTACATGAAAATATACAAATAATTTATTGAGCCCCTACTTATTGTATACATAAAAAGTTAGGCACATACCCACTGCTTAAATCCTTACTTTGGTCCATCTTGCAAAACTGGCTCAATGTATCTATAATAAGATACATGTGGAGGATCCGGTGTGCCTTCATACTGCCACAGTCTGTTTCGGGTATCAAGGAGCTCCTGTTCAGGGTTTCGCCGACAAGTACACGGCAAAACATTCACCACAGCACAGTTAGTATGCAAAGGGATAAGTGTACACGTTGAGGAAAACTGAGGTAAATCATTAAACAGTAAGGGTAACAAAGGTGGTGGGGGTGGAGGTGGTGGTGGATAGTACACTGCATCCCTATCAGATGACATTGATGTAAAATTTAATAACCTGCAATAAAATGAATGGATCAATGTCACTACAACTCTGTGTCTGGTAAAGAATCTTTCAGATGTTTTATGTAGCGACATGGATATAACATTTACGAAATCAAGGCGGAGTGCCAGGGCCCTTCGCAAAACTCGCAAGTAATTATAAATCGCATGGTAGAGTGACAGACACTTAGAAGTAACAGCGTACAGAGTTACCTTGAATAAGTTACGTAAATCACTTGATAAATGAACTATGTTGCACTTACACTGACTAATCAAAAGCCAGACCGCCTGCCTGTGTAACAAGATCGGATCCGACAGCTGACAACAATGCGAACTTACTACAGACGAATTTTCACATCACGATAGTTATCCTCGGAAGATCGCGCAAGGATCACAAGTGGCCATTGTCACCAATTCATTTGCAATCAAGTATTATTAAAATTAAAAATAATGCCTGATAATGCTGAGGCTTCGTAAGTCATGTGTTACACATGCCTTGCTAGGCCACGATTTCAAGGCACTGGAATTCTCTCTCTTCTGTTAATCGTCAAAACTGTACCATACGTAACTGTGCAATGTTGGTAGCATTGTGAAATTGGGTCCGTGACTAGCTGTGTGGCTGACGGCTTATAAACAATTAGTAAATGAAACGTGCAAAGAAGGGAGTGGAGGTGTTACCGACTACTTAACGGTGTTATAAATAACTAGCTGATGGCAGAAAGTTATAAACTAGTACCAGAAGCACAGATTACAGAGCGACAGGAGTCCTTGCTTACTCTGTTGGTTGTAAGACGCAAACTTGTATATAATTTTTTAACTGTATTAACACAGTAGGTCACGGTTCATGTCTTTTGTTTATTGGTGTGCCACAGTGTAGTTCTACTAATTTGCACTTCTGTGAATTTAAACGTAGGCGGAATAGGTGGAACACATTATTAAAGTAGACTTTATTGTAACAAGCGTTTTAATAACTTCAATAATGCCAGCCGTTGTTGTGGGGCGACCCAAACGAAGTGAAGCAATGTGGGAAGCCCTCAAAAACCACATAATAAGAGAGAGACAAAAGAAGAAACAAGGTACTATTAATGGACTGTAAACGTGATTTGTAACTTGTGTGTAAATAAAGTTATTTTGACATTCACTCCACAAACATTTTTCAGTGTCAGTATTTCCATTTTTGTGAATTTGCATTAAACCATTCCCATTTATTTGTTCAACAGTGATGCATATTTTGAGTGTCGCTTATAGTGAGCAATAGATTCTTGAATCTATTGCTGTTATTAGGACAAGAACACATCGGTTATTTGAAGTAACACACAGCTTAAAATTTAAGTGTTACGGTGTAATGGCTCTCTCTACTTTCAGAAACTAGCCTAACAATTTTAGTGCCTTTCAGAACAAGAGGCGGATGCAGAGGTAGAACGTCAACGGAAGGAGCGTGAACGTAAACAGAAGCAAGATGTGATGACTCTAGGTGAGACGAGAGATCAAATTTCACAACTGGAAGTGCGATTAGCCCAACTGAAAGATGAGAAGCACCAGCTGTTCCTGCAACTTAAGAAAGTGCTGAATGAAGATGACAGGAGGAGGCAATTGGTTAAGGAATCAAAGTATGTTTACATTAGACTTACATAAGACTTCTTAATGTAAATAATTGGGAATTTCTGCCCACAAGGTAGCAAAATGAAATTGTCTGAAACAAGCAGTGCTGTACATTACAGTGTACCATACTGCAAAAGAAAGTGGCAGTATTGGAGATTCAAAATATGTAAGCTGAAGCCCGTTTTTATTCCACTAACTTTCTCTAAAGAAAACAGGTTTCAGTACTGTGTTGCTGCAGGGTGGCCAGCTGTTGGAAGAGTACAGATCCTAGCTTTTGCAAATATGAATGACTTAATTTGAAAGACTGCGCAAATTAATTGTGAGTTAACAGTTTTTGATCATCCCCAACTATATCTTTTCTTTCCAGTGACAACATGATGAGCATGCATGGTTATCCCACTGTTGCTTTGAGTGGCCATCCTCAGCTGTTCCTACAACAGAACTTACCTATCCCTGGACGTCCACCAATCTATAAGGTTGCCCCACCACATGGAACACAACATTCATTATTGCCACCAGTAAGTATCTGAGGACAGGATGGATTAAAATAATAAAACATGATGATATTACATTATGATACACATAATCACAAAGCATTCATTTCTGCCAGTTCTGAAAATACAAAAGAAATAATACTAAATAGTATTTTTCATGGTTTTTGTCAGAATGGAAGAACCTGGAAATGTTCCCTTTTTTGCCTTGAGTGATTTAAGAAGTCCTGGCAACAAGTGTGTCTGGCAAGATTAGATGTCATCAGGCCTGTATTGTAAGGACAGTTAATAGAGGTGGCATACATCATCAGAAGTACCTTCAGATACACCAGTAGGCCGTCCATATTATGCAACATGCTTTTGTATATGAACAGAGAGCAAGTAAATAGTATGACACAGTAGTGAAGGCTTACTCTGTACAGTCTATTCAAAGATGGATGCACATTTCCTGACTGCACATTTTAAGAAAATACAATAGAAGCATGTAAATAAACAAAACAATTGAACAGGATCATAAACAGAGGTGTATATTTAAAGGCAGGCTGTTTCAAGAAATTGTACATGGGGATTGAATTCCTTCTTGAAGTTTTTGTCCCAAAATGTATATTAAATATGACTTCCATTGTGATGCAGAGCTAGAATAGCATATTCAGTGTAGTGACTATGCAACAGGGTGGAAAGCTGAAGAATAACAGTCCTATTCCTGGCAAGACAAGGGATTTCACTCCTCTCCAAAGCACCCATAGTGGCTCTAGGGCCCACTTAGCCTTCTGTTCATGTGTATGGAGGCTTTTTTCTGGGGGGGGGGGGGACAAAGGGAATAAAGCTGACCTCTCACTTTCTTCTAGGCCCAAGTTTAAAAACCAGGGGATCTGTACCTCCCCTTTCCAATTGCCCTTATAGGCAGGCCCAATGCAACCTTTA
>Ga0123354_10015639_pt1 | contig 11864 bp, 9 predicted proteins | sample TergutLab28metaG_2_FD_97872 | JGI IMG/M metagenome (GOLD analysis project Ga0123354, IMG submission 97872) | Labiotermes labralis P4 segment gut microbial communities from Petit-Saut dam, French Guiana - Lab288 P4 | ecosystem: Host-associated > Arthropoda: Insects > Digestive system > Gut ... | reverse complement strand
CCATTTAATCTTGTCTCTTTTTTTTAGGCTTTTTCCGGGGGGTTTTAAAAAACCTTTTTTTTTTTTTTGGCCCCCCCCCCCCCCCCAATGGGACACAAACATAAAAGTTCGGTTCGGAGAGAATCTAGTGAAGAGAAATTAGTTTCCCACGCTGTTACATTTGCAAAGTTTGAGAGTTCTCCTTAACCTCTTTGGGACCGTGGGCTCTGTAACAAACTTGCTCCTCACAACACGTTGATCGCAAAACAACCCCATGTCATCTTTTACATTTACTACACCACCCCCGTCACAGAGTAGAACGCCAACTTCTTGCAACTCTGCTGCCCTCTGGCGTGCTGTTAATTACCATAACAATTTTCGGTCCTTAGTTCGTTATTTTAGCCTTAAAGATTTGTAAATAAAATCCTTTTATTAAAATATAAATTAATCTATGCAGTTAGGGTCTAAATACCTAAATAAACCTACCAGATTTAGGTTTACACTACTGAAACCTTAATGACTGTGATGTCCTGGGTTACGACAGTGTGGTCTCTTATGTAGGTAGGATCCTGTCTCCATCATCAGGACAGATTAATGAAGAAGGTTCCTCCATAACGTCGATAGACACCTACCAGAATGCACGGTATTATAATGCAGAAGACTTACATTATACGTAAATATATCAGTAACTCTAAGAGTGTAAAATGTTCTGATTTTCTATCTACATAAACTTAGTCTATTTGAAATATCTGTCACAGTGCTGTACCACACTACTATCAAAAAAATGTTACCATTCTGGAACGAAAAGCAGAACAAAGAAAAAGTAAAAAACAGGAAAAAAAAGTAGAAAGAAATGAAAAAGAAAGTAAAATAAAAGAAATCAAAATGGAGAATGAACTCACAAAGAATCAGTGACTACAAGCCAGACTTCAGGTCCAGCCCATTTCCCTTGGAATAAGGCAGGCAACCGAATACACTGGCATAGACCTGAATTCTGGAATTGTCCGGTCCGAGTTTTTACCGCGATAACAGCAACGGAGGCCAAAATATGTGGTACGTTTGCTCAACCTGTCCAGAAAGTACCTCGATAATGCCGAAAAGTAGTACAATATCGCTTCCTTCTTCATCCCCTCTAATTCAAGCGAATCCAGACAAAACTGATCGCTCATCGACGCCATATAATTTGAAATATGAGAGCGTCGTAAAATAAGCCATGTATATTATATCTCTGTTTTTTAGACTACTCTCACAATATTATCTTCAAATAAGTCGGGATCGTCTCCTTCTAAATTCTTACCTACTCATATTACATCATCATGTTACAATGCCACTGGACTGTAAACAATATATATACGTAGCTAGAATGTCGTTGGAAAATGGGCGAATAATTATCAATGCCAGCAATTCGCCGTATGGTCCCTTCTAGTCACATCCATTTATCCTTAGCACATAACCCCTATCTTATTCTATTTGGCCGTATGGATTTGAACAGTTAACAAAACACTGCAAAACAAAATAATGTGACGACAAACCCTTGCAAAGTTCCAAGACAGATATAATTGTATTAAGATAATTAGTTAAACTGCAGCTCAGGGCGACCACTTACAAGAGATTTTAAGTGGGTTCTGTGTGAATGCAACGGAGCGGAAAACTGTCGCCAACACGTGTTGCGGATGGTAGATGTTGATGGGGAGTGTTACAGAAGGAGCACTTTGGTAATGTGGTGCAGGCGCCGTGTTCTCATCCCCAGCTCACGCGATTCTTGACGTGAAAAATAAACCGGGCCGAAATGAAAAGGACATCAAACCAAGGAACATTATTTCATGCTTACCTCACTAAATATGCCGAGATTGTGACAAAGGCGACAAGTGTTTTTAAGATACGAGGCGTGAGGTAGAAAATGTACAGAAGAAAAGAAAGTTATTGAAGATGAAACAAACATTAGCGGAATGGAAGACCTCATAGTGCAGGGACAATCGTCAATCATATGTGAGCACTTGTTTTGCAGAAAAGTTTATGCATTGTGTTACTGGTGTGGGGTACAATTTTATGAAAGGAAATCAGAAATTAAAGGAACAACAGGTACACAGAAGAAAAGGGCGAAGAAGGAAGAATAGAAAAATTAATAAAGAGAGACACAAAAAGGGGCGTGTTATATTTTGGGTTAACAGTCACCAGTTTATCATTGCGGAGGACCTTCTTCGATTCCAGGGCAGGCCATGTGGCATTTGTGGTCGACAAGTGTTACTGGCACAAAATCCACTCCGAGTGCTTTCTGTCTTCCCCCACTTTAAATGATCATTCCATTAATGTTCCATGCTTCAGTTCATTCCTATTACATCGAAGCTAAGCAAAAAAAAAACACACAAAGAAATCAACACAAAAAGAAAAATAGCGCATGATAAAGAATAGGGAAAGACGGTAGCAGTCAAAAAAAAGAAAGTAAGAGAAAGTAAAAGTGGAAAATGTTGCGCGAGTTTAGTGGTTCTCATTTCCGTGCTGTGAAGACGCATAGTTCCTTCCTAAACGTCGGTAAGTTTCAATCAGGCTACACATTCTCACAACGCAGACACTCTGATCGTGTAAAAAGACAAGTGCCTTCTCGTTCGTAACTAAGCAGAACGCCATAGAAATATATCCGAAATATGAGGCATAGCGTAACGCATGCTAACCTCGGCAGGTATGGACGTAAGTGGATAGCTTCGCATCCTGGCTGCTCTAAATCCCGAGGATATAACTCGATACACATTAAACAGGCGGCGCCATTGAGATCACAACCGAGACAGATACCTAAAACAGAACCGCCCCTTAAGCCTGCAAAAACAGACCCCTGATTCCTTAGTCGTCCAGCCTGAAGTCTAGCCACTGCACAGTCTGAGTTACCATGACTTCTGAGAGTAAGATAAAGGAAAAAGAAGAGTGTGACAGAGAAAAACAAGAATGCAAATACATAAAATGGAAGAAAGACAATGAAATTAAAACATTTTGTTCAGATGCGATATCATTCATTGCTTACGTGGAAATTACACTCATCATTGGTGCAGCGCAGACCAGCCAACTACAGAATGTGCCATCACATAGAGCACAGTGGGAGACACGAGGATCACATCAAAATTATGTGCCATATTTTCGTTAACATGCAACAAGTAAGATTCTTTTGACAAAATGGGACACGTTAATGGCAAAATAGAATTTTGCAATTGACAGTTACTACCTTCTTCTCTATTAGAGTATGCAAGACATGTGACTGCACATAGCACTTGTTAATCAATTTGAAATGACAGTACAATTCAAATTAGAACGTATATGTTAACACTAACAGCATGCCTACATTATGTTCATGTGCTCATACACTAACATAATATGCAGTCGCTACGCTCAAGTTCTGCGAACACTCAATACGAAATGCTAATTTCATAACTGTACGAAAAAAATGACAATTCAATTGTTTTCAAAACTGTGAAGTGATGCAAAATTTTGAGTTTAGTTTGAAGTAAGCACACAAGGATAAGGAACACAAATATCCACACGTGGTATTTGGCCAAAAACATTGGGGAGAAGGGGGCGGGACGAATTCGAACATGGGTATTAGAAACTTTAATTTACGCAGGAATCAGGAAGAAGGGGAAGGTTCGTTTGAAACAGTCCTTAATATACACAAATATACAACTTTCCCCAATTCTCACCCAATTTTTTTGTATTTGCCTGTCTTAAAATCAGCAGCCAAAATAAAACTATTTTGAAATAGAAAGAATATTTGAGGGAGGGGGGGCACATGCCCCTCCAAGTTACGCCTATGCAAATAGCGTTACCAAAATCGTGCTGACCTGTGCAATTAGAACTCGTACTGCACCTCTATATTGTCTATAGTCTCCATTACTATACATAGTGTTTGTTACATTCGAACATCCAATACCATGAAGCAGCATACCATATAGCCTCTTTACATTTAAATGTAAATGCTATGATAAAGTTCTTAAGCCATCTGCAGACTCGGCGGTTTCTTTTGCGGAGCTCTGTAAGGCATGCAGCAGCGGACCGCGCTAAGCTCGTATGTTTAAGTCCGCCCAGCAACTCGGCTTTTGTAACGAGATATGCAAATGTACAAGATACCTTTCTGAAAATATTTTAACAGGTAAAGGTATCAATAAACGCGTTTAAGTTTCGTGGCTATATTGGAGTACAATATTTCCGGGAAAATCATTTTGAATGCGCACTTTGAAGTAAAAAAGGTACATAAATATTCACACATTGAATGCACTACGATAACAATTTTCGTGTATTTCAATACAATTTTCGGAAGACTCCGAAACCTCTTTATCGCAAGGCACATATTCAAGGGAATGATATGCCTGCAAGATTTTAGGAATTCAAAAGTTGCTGAAGTTCATGTTTCCTCGAGTGTTTGGATATGTCGACTGGTAAATAATGACTGACGTTGTGAAAGGTCGCAGAACTTTCGAAACGTCGATAATATTTGGCAGATGACACGACGTAACATCCCATGAGCTTTTAACATAAGCCATGCGTACTGACACTGCAAATGTCTTCTCAACATGGCACACTGTGGAGAGTCTATTACCTTGTCAGGAAAGTCAAAATGTGGAGAAATTTGTTCAGCACATTGACCTACAGATATGACATTAAAATGCTTTACAGAACTGATCTGATGCGGAAATGTGATGGCATCGAGTCCTTAAAGAAAATGATGTAGCCGATAACTGAAGTTATGAATAAGAACTTGTCGAAATCCTAAGATTAAAGTTAAAGAATAGAATTTTTTTTGCATTCGGTTTATTGGGACGAGAAGTTGTCAATTAGATTACCAACCAAATCCTTGTATATTTCACAAGCAATGAACAAGGATTCTCATTTACTTTAGCACATACTTTTACATCGTGTAGACTGGCAAATAGATACCAACGTTTCTAAGAAACCTGTTGTCTCTATCATCAGAATTTAGCGCCATAAAATATCGTATTCAATACAGCGGGCTTAGAAATATTTCGGGTGATGTCAGGTTTTCCTTCATTGTAAGAAATCAGACAATTTTATCAGTCTCAGTTGTCCCCAGTATTTCAGCAGCAACTTAAATCACGAAACATTGTCACGTTAGGACGGAAATGCTTTAACATCGCTCTCTCTATTATATATATATATGTGCAGACAATAACATGAAGTCAACATTTCTACGTGTCACGCAGATGTATTGGTAAGATTTCACCAAAGGGAGAGGAAATCTTGAGCAGGGGGTGGTTCAGACAGTGAGATATCGTTTCCTGATGTCGCTCATGAAAGACTTCACTACCAGCCAAGTCGGTAGAGCCACGACAAGGACTACTTAGCTGCACTAACTTCAGGACGATAATGACCTCAATCCATTCGCTATTAAAGTCTACTCTGCAAAGTAATTTATTATCACCGTACAAAGCTTAATGCATATAACTTACGACTTTATAACAAATGTTACATTGTATTTACAGTACTCAGCCATCAAGATGTTTTCACTTCGGTACATTTAGGACTAAAATCCAGAGGATTAAAAAAAACCAAGAAAATATGTATTTTGCCCATGAATTTGTATTTATGACTTCCCTTTTATTCGCACAATAAACAGATAAACTAGTCGGCCTTTCTGATTGAAGCAGACGGTTTCCTCTGAAAAGCAGAAACTGAAAAATTTGGTAAATAATTTAAACTCTACAGGGTCACAAAGCGTCGCGTCTTGTAAATCTGTTGGCACATTTTGATACGGGAATCTGTAATGACATACGACAATTTTTTTATTTTTTGAAGCTCCTTGTGTAATTTAAAGCTTTCTATTTTTGGTTATGTTTATCCCTGTGTTACTAATAAAAGCAACAATGACTGCAATCAGATTTCAGAGATGGAAAATACGGTATATGAAAGAAACGGTGTAATCTTGGATGAAGAAACTGAAGAAGACAGAAATACATTCTCACCTTGTGTGCTTAAATATGCCTAAAAGATACTTAAAATATGACTCTAAGTACTACGCCATGCAGTCACACAGTGTCACAGTGTCACAAAGATGTCTACTCCACAGATTGCTTAACGCGGCATTAGATGTTTGTGACTGGATGAGCTTGGTTCGCCTACCGCTCTATCCTTATTAAACAGCTCAGTTCATACACGGGATAGGGGTCACGACGGGCACCACAGTCAGCCTGAACACTATGGAAAAGATATTAATCTCTTGCCCTACCCCGCACTTAACTACGACTGATCGGTCAACGAGTATGTGGCTGGTTTCTATACTTCTGTGTTACTGTGAGACGGGAAAAAACGCTCAAATTTTCACTAATTTACTGCTTTTAAGTATTTATAATTTGTTCACAACTTTTAACTTCATCAGCCTGTTCACACCTGCAGTACCTTAACCCATATTTAAAAAAGTTTCCTTCGCAATTAGATCATCTCACGCAATAGACAAGACATAAAAAGGCATGATTTACGGGGAATTTTCTAGAAAACATACTCGTGAGCAGAGTAATGTATTGTGGGTCGGGAAGACTTGACGTGAGAAGATGCCGACTCTTGTGCCCGCGTGCGCCCTACTTGTAGAGTTTCGCAAGGAAGCTTCCACTTCCAGAACTTTCTGTTCAAAAGTCTTACGTAGCCGAGCGAATGCAATTGGCAGAAAACTTCTGTGATGTACTTTTAAGTTACTCATATCGCGCAGCTTCCAAAATTCAATATATTTTCCAACAGATTCTCTTAGTAATACAACACACTTTAAATGTTTCGGCACCCAGGTGCCATCCTCAGGGATTTAACTGCAACAAAACTGTACGAGCCAATCTGTTACTTTATGCGTTGTTCACAGTTATAAGGCTAAGTAAATTATTTGTTTATAAAATACATAAAATGTACGAAATATATAAAAATGATATTGTTAATAATTTACAGTGTTTGTTTAGCAACATACATTAAAGGGAGCCTCGGCGGTTGTCAAATACTAAGCCATATAGCAGCGTGGTCTTAAAGTTCCTCCGTCGAATTTTTACAGTTTTATACAGCTACCATGTGGACTTACATTTAATGTATTATCAAAACACTGTAAATTACCAATTTTATATTTTCTATAAACCTCATGTATTTTAACAACTAATACTTTAATTAAGCTCTTACGTAGTAACAAAACCTAAATTAGCATGTTGGCTCATACGCTCAACTTTCGTTACAGTAACATTTTTCATTTGTGTTAATTTCATTGTGTTACCAAGTGCATGTGTTAGAAATATATTAATACTGTGTTTTACGTCCAATATGAACTTCATCCTGTGTACAAATTCCAGGACCTTACGTGTCTGTCTACCTCTCACTAATGGCTGACAGTACAATAGGCTCTCACAGAAAACGACTCCTAGCAGCCTAAATTATTCCTATCACAGTGCGGTGTGACGTTGTCTCTGAGCAACCGCCAACTCTGATGGTCTCTTTTACTCTACCCCCGACGATGAATGAATATGGACGACTAACAGACCGGTAAATAACCATAAACCTCGCACAGAAGTGTCCCGGTGTGGAACCCAGATTTCCGTGGTGAGAAACAGGCGACTACCGCCTCATATGTGTCGCCGTCCTCTTACTAAGCCTACAAAACCTCTAATATATACACCGCTACATAGTCCTTCACATCGACTGTACCTGAATGTGTCAATACAGATCAATTAATTGTTTCATCGTCTACGAAGTCAATAAACTAAAAGGGAAAGTTTTGCAATAACTGTTGCTAAATAAGTAACTACAAGAAGAAGCGTAAATAAATCTCTGCCAGTATTTTAAAAAATTCTTAAATTACGTGGGTGAAATTCAATACATGTCTTCATGTAGTTTTCTTTTGAGCAATCACGAGGTTCGTGAAAACCGATGAAATGAAAATCGTCGTCATCATCATAGACATCAAAGATTTGGACCCCTTGATCCCTTCCGTCTCCAAAGTTACAGCTGCTCGCGCCAACGCTTCTTCGGTCTTCCAATTGTACTCCTTCCTTGTGGGCTGTAGCAGTATGATTTCAAAGGGATTCGGTTTTGTGGCATTCTTCGCAAGTGTAGTACCTATTAAATTTTTACAATTAATAAGTACTATTAAGAGAACTGTTTTTAAGAAAGTGAGAACGGAAACCATTTTGAAAATACACAACACACTAGTTTCACCTCCATTTTTATATGGGTCAGAAAACTGGACTCTAACAGACGTACAAAGAAATGAAGTTATTGAGACCTCTGGCAGGCTACACCCTTTATGACCACAAAACAAACGACTACATACGCTGCGAACTACGGATTACAGGCATACTAGATAAGACAGATCAAAGTCGTAATTTACATAAGGGTGCAAATGAACCAACGCCCTTTTCCTATTTGTTTATCCGGATGGTGTAAAATTTGGAAAGCATGCTTTTCTCGTGGACGTCAATCAGAGTTTACCATCTTTTCTGCATTTTTCATCCGATTTTGGTAAAATAAGGATATGTCCGCCAAAATTAATCAAAAAATATTTCGCGAAATTCTGCGGAGTGAAATTGATATTTTACTGAAAGACATAAATGAATTGTTATACGCAATTTCGAAATTTATTAACTAACTTTTTTGTAATACGGAACGATAAATTTGCGTGTAATGAAATCTGAATATCTGTGTGTTTTGTGTTAATTATCGCCACAGAGAAGTTCGAACATTCATTGCGGGCGTAAATGTAATTACAGTTGCAAGTGTACCAAAAAACCTTCTCATACTTGACAACAAAGAAAGCCTTGGTAAAATCTGCGTAGCGCATCGCGCGGTACTCCTTTTTCTATTATTGTTGTTATTATTATTATTATTATCATCATCATCATCATCATTACCACAAACGTAAATATCTTAGAAGTTAAATATACTCGCGACATGCTGTATTTGACGAATGAAGTTAGTGTTTTATTTTCACGGTCAAACGCCACATTCTGTGTATTTACTGAAATACAATTCAATTTCGGTACATGTCTCGGAAAATTGGTAGAATATCGCATACTGATGGAAAAGCAATTAGCCGAAACATGTAGAAAGGGTGAATGAATATTTTTAAAAACACATTAAATACAGTTGAATTAACTCTTGAAGGACGAAACGTAATACGTTTTATTTCAAGTGCCAGTCCGTACCGCGCTCTAAAAACGTGCCATGTCGGTTGTAAAACCTTATCACTAAATTCTGCGTAGGACAAAACTCGCTGTTTGTTCTAGGAAAGTCGAATTTGGGATGTTAAACCTGGCAGTATGTGCAGACACCGCTAGGCTCTTGAGAGGTTAAACCGTGAAGAATGTCTATCTTCATGTATCACACAAATAATCATTTCATCTCAGAGCAAGTCAATATATTTGCTAGGCGTATACCGCAGATACATATACAGGGTTATTCATAAGTCCCTCCGGGATTTCCGAACTCGACTGCGCAACAACCAAGACAGACACGGCAGAACGGGACATATCAACAGAGAGAGAGACACTCCCAAGTTTCTGTCCTACCTTACAGGTTCTCGATATGTCCTTTCTGCTGTGTCTGTCTTGGTTGTTGCGCAGCCGATTTCGGAAGTTCCGTAGGGACTTATGAATAGCCCTGTATATTGTTTCGGGGCCACAAGACATAAAGCAGATTGCATCGGAATTGGTACTTTCTTGTACTTCTTTAAACAGTCATCATATTTAAATGTTTCGAAAAAAAAGACATAAAAATTAAAAAGTTTTACATTTATATTATGAACAAATTGTATTCTCGATACATCTTCCTCGTTTTGCGATAACCTTAAATTTAGCTACATCACATTATCCAAACCAGGCAATATAACTGAAATTTAAAAATTTACAGGACGTTTTCAGTGTCTTCTCTCAAATACTTAATTGCACTGCACTTCGTCAAATACTTCTGAAGACAAAAGACACCAACATGTTCTCCAAAACAATGTACTTTACTTGCCTTTCTTAAAGAAAAGGGACACTACCGCCTACTACCAAGGGAATTCCGCTGTAATGTTCAGTTTATGGGCGGATACCAACGCCGTTGGTACTGTAAAAAGAAATGAGTTAGTTAGGGCCATTCTTTATTGCAGAAAATGTGACATTGTTGGTGGCTATGTTACAAGAAATCTTCTATAATTTTAATTCCCTTCGGCCCTTACCACATTTTCCTATCTCCGACAGTTGGCAACTTCAATACGGTACGTGTACTTTTAGCTTTAATTCGTCTGAAGTAAAAGGTGGGAAACGGTTGTAGTACTTAAAATAATACAACACGCCTTCTTATAAAACCTTCCTTTTTAAAAGTGAAGAGTCTTAAAGACGTCTTACTAAATTTATTTGCCTGGAAGCGAAATGTCGACGAAAGTTCTGACACTGGCGTTGACAGTCTCGCCATCAATATTACCTTCCGCTTCACTTAGCATCATTAGCAAGTATTAACAGAAGAGACCGGCCTCTAAGCCTCCAGAAATCCATCTGAATTTAACGTAGCGGGCGCTAGAAAATAACGCCGGTTTTAAGAAAAGTTTTCCTATGTATCGTCTTAAAAATGATCATCCACCAGTTGACTGAATGACGCGTAAGTAATGGAAGTTTCATAATGATGTAATTGTTAATATCGAATTACCTTTTTTTGAATAAGCCCTTTTTTTGTGCTTCCATAATATTGCGAAGGGTGAATATAATTAGGTACGTCATGTCCGTCCGTCTCTCCGTATGGAAGAACTCGGCACCCACTGGAGAGATTGTCAAGAAATTTGATATTTCAGTACTTTTCGAAAAATCTTGACTTTATGAAATAATGTCGAAAAATACTGCGCATTGCATTTAGTAAACCTAAGGCTACAAACACACACTCAGAACATGTAATGATACTTGCTGTTCTGTTATCTAAACCGTACTGAACAGACCTGGGTCTCACTCACCCTTCTGTTGAATAGGTATCGAGGTCTTTTCGACAGGAGTAAAACGGTACTTGGGAGTGAACATGATCATCTTGATATAGTGCTGAATATGGAAACTGTAGAGCCACAGTTCCCCTCTCCCACACAGCTTCATCTTGTGCATGGGGACACATTTTGACTTGAATCAAATTTACTACTTCACTACATAAGTTCAATAAAATATCTGGTGTAATTTTAAACAGTTTAGACAACAATATCAACAGTTATCATTTCCGTTTCTCAAAAATTTGAATCGCGGGGTACGACAAAAATACAGAAAACGCATGGACACTTTTTCGTATAAAAATTCCACATTCACAATAAGATAAATGGATCACACTGGAAAGAACAATCGGGTATGTGTGTCTATCATCCTTGTAAATCCTGAACAACGTTCACAAAATATATACGTGTTCTCCACACAAGTGGACGTCACTCCACATTCAGTACTTTGTTCTGCATCAATAGAGCAGCTACAGGAACTTGCACAGTGACACCTGTAACTTACATTCAGTATCGTACCCTTTGTTGAAAGAACTTCGAAATACTAACCCTTTAAAGTCCAGTGGCCAATTTAGGCATAACCCGCTGTAACACTAAAACTCTTCATTTTACCCACAGAGTGTATTTCTGTGTTTCCTTTTATGCTTGTACTAAACTGCCATTACTTTCTTACGCAACACTTACTGCTCAGTGACCATAATGGAGATGTTGTTTGTTCGCTGTAAAGTATGAACTGGACTATTACTGCTCCTACCATAACGACAAGCGGACAAATACTGGAAGTACCCCCCCCCCCCCCCCCCCCAAAAAAAAAATTTTTTTTGGCTGCTCGCCGGCGCGAAAGAAAAAAAGAAGTGTTTTTTTTTTTTTTTTTTTAAAAAAAAAATATTTTGTTTATAATAAAAAATAAAAAAAAATT